>Ga0257115_1001418_pt1 | contig 16261 bp, 21 predicted proteins | sample SI112_100mmetaG_FD_194465 | JGI IMG/M metagenome (GOLD analysis project Ga0257115, IMG submission 194465) | Marine microbial communities from Saanich Inlet, British Columbia, Canada - SI112_100m | ecosystem: Environmental > Aquatic > Marine > Inlet | place: Canada: British Columbia | collected...
AACCTGCTTGTTCTCTTTCAAGAAAAACCTCAAACATTTCTGTAGGTCCTTCTACTAAAGCACCACGTAATACTCCTTTACCTCCTGCAACTGCAGTAGCACCAACTACTCCTCTTTTATTTACCTGTGATGTAAATTTTTTAGTTAGACTTCCTTTAGGTGCAAACTTAATTAATGTTACAAATTTATCTGCAAGAAAACCAAGAGGAGCACTAATTATTGCATTTTCACGTGCTGATTCTATATCTAAATCTTTAGCATGTTCTCTAACTAATGCCTGTGTATTAACAAAGTTACCAAATTGTTGTACTCCATATGTAGCTACACCAGCAATAAAACCAGTAATAGGAGCTAATGGACCAGATACCATTGCTACACCCATACCTACTAATAAAGGAATAGCCATTTGTGGTCCAGCTTGAGCTATAGATTCTAAAATAAAACTAGGAACTTGATTACCTGCTTTAATTAAACCCTGTTCTTCTGCTATTCTTTGTATATCACTAGCAGTTAAAGTAGGTATATTATTCATTTCTTCAGCAGCAGCTTCTGCTTTAGCATTAGCCATTAATTTATCACGTTCATCAACATCTGCCATAGCTATTTCAAGACCAGCATAAACATCAGTTAAACTTTCAAAACCTCCTGTAATAGAAGCCCAAAGTGATTCAAAAAATCCATAATCTTCTGCTTGTTTTTTAAATATATTTTTATTATTCCATTCTTCTAAAGCACTATTTACATTTTGTTCTTCTAGTTTTATTTGACTATTTACAATCTCTTGTTCTGTAGGTGGTATTTTTTGTTCTGCTAAACGATTAATAACAAGTTCTTTTGTATATTTATCTTTTAAAGATACAGGTAAATCTGTTTGTTCTACATAGAATGAAAGAGCTTGCATTTTTTCTGTTTTATCTATTTCAGTATCAGTTAGTAAACCAGCTAATTGCATTTGCCTTTCTTCATTTTCTTCTGCTTTAATTTTATTTTGTAGATTTTCTATATAAGCAGATTTTCCTCGTTCTTGATACTCTTTAGTTATATTTAAATAGTTTGATATAATATCTCCACCACCTAATACAGCACCATAATAATTATTATTAGTATCTAATGGTGTAGTTTCTTGAGGTGGTTGATAAGGAGCACCATTATTTACAGTAACATTATTTTCATTATTTTCTAAACTTGGTAAATCTTTAAACATATATTGTCCTAATTATTTTGTGCCAAATATATTTAATATTTGTGGTGTTTGTGTCATTAAATTACCGCCCAGTACTGTCATATCTGACCACATACCACTTTTACTAGCAGCTGTATTAGCTTGAGAACCATAATTTGCAGACATAGTATTAAGTCTACTTATTTCATTACCATACCCTTCAGCAACATTAACATTACCTATATTACCAGAAGCTTGTGAACCAAGAGAACCTAGAGCACCAACATAACCTGAAGTTCCTCCTTGTCCTAAAACATTACCCATACTACCTGATATTGCTGCTTGTTGTATTCTAGCTTGTCTTATAGCTGCTAATCTTTGTCGTTTATTTTGTATTTGATTAAATCTATTTCTTTGAGCATCTGCTGCATTTTTAGCTTCTACCTGTTGTCGTTGAAAACCTGCTTGTTGACTAGCATATTTTTGAGATTGTATAGTTGAGTATCCTTGCGTAAGAAGACTACCAGCAGATAATACTGTACCCATTGATAATCCACCACCTACACCAACAGTACCTATACTACCCAGACCGCCATATGAACCCCAAGCAGCAGTAGATGTTCCTGCTGTAGCATAACCTAGTCCTACTCCAATTGCAATTGGTGCTACTTTTTTTACTACTCCACCCATATTATATCTCCAATACTGTTAAATAATTTAATAAACCATCATCTGTAAGTAAAATACCATTTGGTACTGGTTTAGCTCCAAATACTATATTAAACTTTCTTTCTTTCTTTGATTCACATATACCAAAAACTTTTTTAATACCTCTGTTTCTAAGTTCTTGTTTAACTGTTTCTAATCCTTTTAGATATCTTTTAAACTTATTATGACTCCATGAATGACATTCTATATGCATTATCCATTCATTCATTTCTTTACTAAAACTAATACCTATAAAGCCATTGTCTGACTCATCATATAACTTTTCCATATTACGGAGTTGATAGCATAGTTACTGGATGTCCCCATCCTAATAACTTCATGTCCTTACCTGCTTCTGACCTAATATATAAACTTAAACATTTACCTGAACCCCTAAGTTTATTTTTAGTTACTACCATAGAGTCACCACTATCATAAGCATCACTTGCTCCTGATGGTGTATAGTTTCTTAGTATTCTATATGCTTGAAACTCATTACCCCATTTACCATTAGCTGCAGAATTAGACCAACCCCATTGTGCTTGTACTTTACAAGATGACTGGTTCTTAAATACTAAGTCATCACCTGATGCTAAAAAACCATCTTCTGTTTTTTGTAAATAAAAGAAGACATAAGGTATTTGTTTTTGTCTCATTATATCACCAAACAATTCATATCCTGTATAAAGATAACTAGAATAATCTACTCCTACACTATCTTTAGTTTTCCAGTCTAAGAAATCACTACCATTATATTTAGATAGTGTAAATGATGTTCCTACAATAGTAAGAAAACTAAACTGCTCTGTTCTACTTGTAGCTACATCATCAGGTACTACAACTGTATCTCCTGCAGTAACTAACACAGTATCTGTTCCTGCTACAACAGATTCTTCTCTAGCTGATACTGAATATCCTGGCATTGCTACATAGTCTGCTACATAAGGTGAATCTGATGCTAAACTAGATAACTCATTTTTAGACCAAGCTTTTAAAGTTAGGTCATAAATTAATTCTTTATTATAACTATTAGGATAATTAGAAGAAGAATAATCTGCACTATCATTATATAAGTATCTAACTCTATTTTCTTTTTCATCATAGATACCTTTACAGAAGTCTTTACCTAGTTCAGGTATCTTAAGATATAAATCTTGTATTGATGTTAATGATAAAGATTCTGCTGCAAATCTACCTGATGCTGTGTCAGGTTTAAGTAGATATATACCAGCTTTAGACCAGTAAATAAAGTTACCATTTACATTAACTACAGAGTCTCCATTAGTAATACCATTAGTAGATATTTTACTTGCTTGGAAAGATGTAGCAATAAACCCTCCAGTATCTCCATAAACCTCCCACACGCCATTTTCTGCAAAAACTAATACTGAGGCTTGGGATGCTATAATTTTAACAACACGAGTGATATCTGGTATTTGTATTGAACCACCATCTGTGTCTATTAAATCATTAATACCTGGGTCTGTTGGGTCAGCTTCTTGATGACATTTACCTAAATCATCATCTGATTTAATAATTTTACTAAAGAAAATATAACCTGAATAATTAGGAGACCTAATATCACTACCAGTTACCTCTGATTCTACTCCTGAATAAAATAATCTTTGTGCATAAGAAGTAATAGTACTTATGTTACCTTCCTCTCTGTCAGTAGGTAATCCAGATGATACATCTGAAGCATTCATTCTACCTACACCACGTTCAAAAGCATCAATAATAAAACTACCTTTAGCTATTTGATAGTTAGAAAATGAGTTTTTTACTAATGTATCTGGGTCATACTTTTCATAGTCAGCACTAGCTGTATTAGATATTTTACCTAATGTCCAGTTATCTGCATTAGATGGGTACTGTCCTAGTTCTGTAAATGTATAATCAATTGCATCAGCACCAGTACTTGTTACAATATTTTTATTCCAACCTTGATTACGTAAGTTATATTTGTGTTCATTACTTAATGTAGTAGGTCTAGTATCAAGAAATAAAGAATCATCTACACCATAGATATCTCTTATTTCTAATTGAATAGTTGATTGAGTTACAAGACCAGTAGCTTTAGTATAAGTTAATAAAACAGGTCTAGGTAAATCTTTAGAAACAATAACACATTTATTATTAATAACAGAAGTTTCTATTTTACTATTACTTAAAGAAGCTATAGTAATAGGAGAACCACCATTCTTAAGGTTAGCAGATGGAGAATCTGTTAATAGATTCATAAACCATATCTTATCTTTAATACGAACAAGACCTAAGGATACTGATGTATCTCCTCCAGGGCTTTCCCATACATGAAAAGATTGCTTACCTTCTTTAATATCTGTAGCAGTTAAACCTGTAGCTGTTAAAGCATAAGAAGATTCATAGTCGACACCTAACCTTCTAGACCTTGAACCATCACGGTTAAGGACAAAATTAGCTTCATCTATAGATGCATTGTCAGGAAATGTTAACTGATTAGCTTCAGTTATTAATCCTTTAACAAACGACCTATAGGCTGCTTCCGCTTTCTTTGCCATTTACTTCCTCTTTTAATTTTTTCTTAGCTAGTCTTTTTTCTGTTTTAGCTTTAGCTTTTACTCTTTCATCTACCTGTTCTTTAGGTTTTGAATTAGCTAAATAACTAGCAACTGATGTTTCCATAAATACCATTGATGTATATGAACCTGTTAACTCTTTTGGTATCTCTCCACCTTCACTCCACTGAAATACATAGTGTGCTGTGTTAGGTGCAATAACTGCTTGTAAATCCATCTTACCGTGAGTCTTCCAACTCTTTTTGACATTGGTCATGTCTATCTCCTTATTTTACGTCTCTTCCTCTGAGTTTTCCTGCTCTTCTCATTCCACCCATACTTGCCATTGTTGGTCCAGCTCTAAATCTTTTTTTATTTTCTTCTTGTTTAGGAGCTGTTACTTTTTTAGGTGTTTTTAATTTACCTTGTTTATTTTTTTGCATACCACCATATTTAGTATCTTCAGTAATTTGTCTTACATCACCATAATTACCTTTAGGTGCAGCTTGCCTTTTTTTTGCTGCTCCTTCACGGTGAAAGTTAGCATCACCATAAGGAGATTTTGTCATATTTGTAGGTTTATAAACTGAAGTATCCATTTTAGCTGCTTGCTTAGCTTTGTCTGCATTTGCCATAGCTTTAAACATACCACCAGTAGTTTTTACCTGTTCACCTTTCATAGTACCTTTAACACGTGTTTTCTTTTTTTGAGTACGAAACATACTTGTAGGTTGTTCGGCAGATAATATACCTTTCCAACCTCCAGGTATAGGTTGTCTTTCGTCCATTGTAAGTTTCTTTTTTGGTTTTTTTTCTAATGGTCCAAATTTTGCAAGATTCCTTTTTGTTTCCAGTCTCTCTTTTCTAGTCATGTCGTTTTTCCCTTAGTAATTTAGAAGGTTTAATAAAGTCTTCTATTGTTTTAAAAATTGCCATTACCTCTTTCTCCCTTGTTTAAGTTTAAGTTTAGGAATCTTCTTAAACTTCGTAGAAGAATTCTTTGTAAGCATAGTTTTTTTATATGCCTTTTCTGCTTTTTTCTTTTTCTTTCCATACTGCTCTTTATGAATAAACGACAATGTATTAGCTGTAGTAAAACTCAATATTTAGACCCTCCTGTTTTGTTAGAAGAATGTCTACCATAGTTAGGGTATCTAATACCTTTAGCAATCTTCCAAGCATCTTGACTCATTCTACGTCTTTGTGTTATAGATATCTGTTCTGCTTTTTGATTAGCCATTTGTTTCAATGTTAAGAAACAAGCAGACTTGGCTTCATTAAGTAAGTATGTAAACATTTGTACAGGTAAGTCAGGAGTAAATGTATCTGACATTGTAAATGCTACTGACCTTTTACCATGACATTGTGTTTTAGAATTTTGTAATGTAGTATCTAATGCACTTAAATAAGAATCCATAACAATATTTTCATCATCAAAAGATGTAAAATACTGTGGACATTTATCATTAAGTATGTTAAGAGTAATACCAGTAGTATCTGTAACTTTGTAAATATTAGTAGCAGTGCTATCTCTAGCATCTAATATATCCATAAAATCTTCTGGTAATTTATATTCAATAGATTGAAATAAATCTTTAGCTATAGCTGTTTTTTTATTATTATATTTAATAAATTTTAAATCAATAATATCATCAGGTAATCTCATATGAGTAGGTCTAGTATCAGTACCACTAGCTGTTAATTTAAAAAGCTCATATAAAAATGCATAGTTCTTACCATCAATAATATTGTAGTAAGTAGTCTTAATTATCTGTGCTACTTGTAAAGCTTCTACACTATCATTAATGCTATTGACATCATCTGAATCCATGTCAGATAAGATATCTTGAGTCATTGCTAGTAAATTCATTTTAGCCATTAGACTACTCCTAATACTCTTAAAGATAAACTAGCGTATTGAATAGTAGCTGATGCACTAGTTTTAGATTTAACTTCTATATAATCATTAGTAGCCATAGTTGTACTTCCAACAACTGTAATATTTCCCCAATCACTTGTTGTTGTAGTTCTTATACTTCTTGAGCCTGCTATTTCTGTACCATTTTTAAATAAGGCAAACTCTACATTTTTATTACTACCTGAAGCTTGATTACAAGCCATTGCTAAAGTAATTGTAACATTCTTTGTATCTGTACCATCATACCTAAGTCTAGCATTAGGTGATGTTTGAACTGTAAAGTCTGATACAACTCCACTAACCCATGTAGGGTCTAGTAATACATCTGATGTAGTATTAGCTTGTGTGTATGTAGGACTAGCTGAATTAAATGCAATGTAGACATTAGCTACTGCATTAGGTGCTGTCCATGCACCTGAACCAGAACCATTAGCAACATATACAGTCTTATTAGAGGCTGCCGCTACTCCCTTTGGTTCATGTAGGTCACTACCTGTAATAAGATTATGTTGAATAGTTATGGCTTTACCCTCCTTGGGTTGTTTCCTGTATTAAATTAGGGGTAAGCCCTCCTAAGAGGGCATTACCGAGGTATTACTTGTCGTATGCGAATTCTACGACACATCTTGCTTTACCAGTTAACAAATCGTCAGCTGACTTATCTACGATAAGTTGACCTGGATTTGCACCGATGCCTGTACCAATTAATGCACCAGCACCGTTAACAACGTTACCAGCTGTGCCAATAGCTGTTTGAGTTGCCTCAGCAGCTGCGACTAAACCGTCAACGTCAATATCAGTACCATCTTTCTGCTCAAGACCAACTGTTAAGTCAGTAGTAGTAGAAGTAGATGTAAATGCTTCATCAATATACAGAGTAGCAGACACAATAGATGCGTTTGCTGGTATTACTTGTGGTAGGTTGCTGTTAAGAGCAGCAGGCAAGTCATCATATGAGAAGTGCCATTCTGCGGACTTAACTACGCCCATTTTAGTAGACTCTTGACCACCATATTTATTTTTAGTAGTACGAGTACCATAATGATTTGCAACGCCACGAACTGGAGCCATTTCAATAGTCATAACTTTTCTCCTTAGTAAGTTGCTTCATCAGTTAATAGAACGCCTAGTGTATCAGCACGCTGAACACCAAACCCGAACCTAGAAGTAACCTGATATTTATCAGCTCTTTCTTCTTGGTCTCTCCAACCCTCTGTTTGCGGAGCACGTCTCCATGCATGCATAACAGGCTTACATGAATCATCTGCTACGCACATGAACACGTTAACCTTATCACCAACTTCAGCTGTATCATTAGCTAGGTCATATGCTGCACCATTAATAGCTTCTGTTGCTGTAAGTGATGGTAAGAAGTTAGAAGTATAAATATCCCAACCCATAATGTTTCTTACGAAACGATGGTCTCTAGCAAAACCTTCGTTAAGAACACCTTGGAATTGCGGAGTGTTATTAACTACAGATGTTTGTGAGATTAATGAGTTAAGAGTTGCTTCTACGATAGGGTCAACAATTGCAATACGACCTGATGCAGGTGCATTAGCTTTGTCAAACGCTAGTTTCATAGATACAAAGTCAGCAAGAACAACATTTCTTGTTGCTGCTCCAGAACCACCAGCTACCCAACGATGTGGACGACCATTAACTAAGTTAAGGTCTGATGCTGTTTGTCCGCCATTAGCTACGGCTAAAAAACGTCCTTCGTGGTTTTCACCAAGAGCACGTGTTGATTCCATAGCTCTCATAGCCATGAGTGTATCTACTTGTGAACCATCTTCACGTAGGTCATCAGTAACTTTCCAAGCATCACCGATATAATCAGTAATAGATAGAGTAATGTTACCAGTGTCTATGTTAGTAAAGTTCAATGGTGTATCTTCAGCTGCATCTTGAAGTGTTACAGTACCAACTGTTTTAATGTTTAGTGTTGTACCTGAACCGAAGTCTGTTACATCACGATACATTCCTTCTGGAAGAAGGTAGTCGTGTAAGTTATCAAGAATAAACTGAGAATACTGTTGCGATTCAATGAACGCAGTTGTATTTGCAGTATTATGTGCCATTATTAAGTCTCCTTAAGACTGTTGATTTACTTTAGCTTTAGCATTACCCCAAGCAGCTAATAAGTCTTTAGTTGAACCACCTGCTACCTTTGCAGATAAATCAGTTGGTTTAGCTGATTGACTTAGAGCTTCAGTATTAATATCACCACTAGAACTAGCTACTGGTGCTTTAGCTGCAGATAATCCTGCTGCTTTTAATACTACTGTTGGGCTTGTTGCTGCAAGCTCATTTAGTTGACTAACGGATAAACTTAATTCTTTTGCTATAGAGTTATAAGTAACTTCAGCTTTATCACCATACTGTTCAGTAAACTTTGCAGCCACTGACTTAGCATTAGATTCTGCCTTAGCTTTATTTTCTCTAGTAGCAATAGTTTGATTAACCAAATCCATTACACTATCTTGATTAAGTTCTCCACTCTGCACGGTCTGTGCTGGTGTTTGAACTCCAGACTTTAATTCATCTATCAGTTCCTGAGTAGTTTGACGCTTAGTTAGTTCTTCACGTACAGTTGCAAGTTCAGACTCAAGAGTCTCAATATGTTTCTGTGCATGAGGTACTGACTTTAAAGCATCCTCTGGGCTCTGGTACTTTTTACCCTCTCCAATTACGTCTTGAGCTTCGGTCGGAATCTCAAATGCTTTTGGTTGAGTATCTGTTTGTACAGTCTCCTGGGTAGGTTCTTGTACAGGTGTTTCAGTTGTTTCTGTTTTTACTTCATCATTCATGTTACATCTCCTTTGGTCAAGGTAATAAATTATATAGTTTTGTTAAAGCCTTCTGTATACCTCTTTGATAAGCTTGATACTCATTAAAAGCAGGAAGTTTAAAATACTCTTCATCCATACACTTTCTATTTGAAATATCTACTTGCTCATTAAGATAACTTCTTAACTCATCAAAAACTTGTTTCTTAGTTAAGGCTTTAGCCTTTTCACTTTTTAAATCCATACTATAATTATACCATATATTTAAGTAAAAGTCAAGCTTTTACGGTTACATTACAGGTGGTTCTGTGCCTTCAACAGGTTGTTGCATTTGTTCCATCTGTTGAATATCTTGATTAACCATTTGCTCTTCCATTCCTGGTTGAATTTGTTGAGCCTGTAAATCTTGTTGTATCTGCATTTTTAGCTTCTCTTGTTCAGCAGCTTCAAATAATGCAGCATTATCTTTCATAAATCCATATTGGTCAAAGCCCATATATTCTTCTACCATCTTAGCTACAAGCTTAGGTGATACATGAGGACTAATCATCTGTCCTATTGGACTATTAAAGACACCTAACATGTTTTGTAATAGTTGTGCTCTAGCAGCATAGTGTCTAGCACCTATAGGTCTAATCTTACCTCTAGATGTTAAGTCTGCTTTAGTAATTGATAAGAAATCTTGTACTCCAAAGTCATCATCATATACTTTAGCTAGTTCAGGTAAATCTAAATTACGTTTAGCTGTTTCTAACATTGTATTTAAAATAGGTTCTAAGAACTCTACTTCAAATTGATTAACTTTATTTTGGAATATTCTACCAGCAGCATTCTGTAAAGACTGTACTTCAAAAGCAGTCTTCTCTCCTGGAGTTCTAATACCCATAGCTTCTCTAGGAGCACCTGCCATTTGTTCCATACTATTCATTAAAGCAGCTAACTCATTATTAACTTGGAACGCTGCAGGGTTAGGAGGTAACATAGTAATATTACCATCTTCTTGTAAATGTATAGTTGTTTCAGGTCCCCATTCAAATGGGTCTACTTCACCTTTAATTACCATAGGTGGATGTATAGTTAAATCCATAGCATCTGCTTTTGCATTTTCTAGATGGTCTAGTCTATATTGCATACCTACTAAATTATCTAGAGGTCCCATACCATATAAGTTATCTGGTCTTTTTCTCCAAGCTACATGAGACTTACTATCTTGTCCTATATAACTAGGATTTTCTATATTACGTATTATATAGTTTCTATCAATAATAGTAATGATTCTATTCTTGTATAACTTTTCTTCATCTTTATCATAGAAGTCTCCTTCAAACTCTAGTACTTCTACCATGCCTGACTGATAATATTCTTGTAGTGTACCAAAACCATCAGCTATGTATGCGTCAGCTTTATTAACATCTTCTTGTCTAAACATAGATATAGAGTTTCTAATGTCTAATGCTTTATTAAATGCTGACTTTTTATATTGTAAATCAGGTCTTTGTTCTACATCTAATTTTAACTCACCTACAGATTTAACATATCTAGTAAACTTAGGTGACTTAGCAAAAGAACTTGCTACAGGATTAAATACAATATCAAATGGTGATATACGTTTTAATTTAGGTCCATTATATGTTGTAATAGTTTCTTCTGTTATAGGGTCTACATGTTCTTCATTAACATATCTTACTTCACCAAAAGCATTACCATAATCAATATAATCATAAATTAGTAAACTTACTTCTTCCCTAAACTTAGATTCTTTTAGTTTAGTTTTCATGTAAGCTTCAATAGCTTGTCTTTTTTTAATAGTAGAATCTTCTCTAGAAGCTCCTTCCCACTTCATCCAATTATCATTAGGAAACAATGCATCCATATAGTTTGCATGTAAGTTATCTCTAATCTGTGTAAGTTTAGGTAAGGTAGTTTTATTCTTCCAGGGGAGTGTACTATTACTTGTAGTTGTAGTATCAGTAGCAAAAAGATAGTTTCTTAACTCTCTCCACTCTGTTTCTTTTTCTCTTCTTTGAATCCACCATTGATTATAGAGTCCAGCCATTACTCTTGCTAGATTCTCTTGTCCAATCGCTTGTTCTATTTCAGCTACTTCACCTGCCATAATTTATTCCTTAATGTGTTATACCACCAAATCTACTATGAGTTGGTAAAGGTTTATTAAATCCTAAACCTTGTGTCATTCTAAGTTTAGGAGCTAATGATATTGCCATAGCATTAGATAGTGCATCTTTAATATCATCATGAGGTGGATGTACCATTACTAACTCTTCTTCTAATGTTTGACAGTTACCACCTTTATAATGCCAAACTTGTAAATTATCATACTTTGGTTCTAGTACTGCTCCTACCCTCTGTGCTTTGTCTCCTAAGCTTCTAGTAGGTCTAAATTCATCAACTGATAGTGGGATACCATTTGGTTTAAGATAACTGTCCTTGAGCTCTTTAACGATGGTTTGTTGTGCTACTGTAACCTCAGCTCTTATCTTTCTAAATCCCCACTTTTCCCAACACTTTAATATATGTTGATAGTAGTCTACAATCTTTTCTGTTTTAAATCTATCTATATCTAATACATAATAATTAGCTTGATGGTCTACACCAACAACTACTAATGCAGTATAATCTGCTTGTCTTCGTAAACTAAACGCAAAGTCAATTGCAGCATATATATTTAGTTTTCTATCTCGTATATACCAATCACCATCTTTAACATTCAAAGCAGCTTTATCAAAGTATTGAAAGTTATCTGAGTTTATCCTAGCACTTTCTGTAGTATTAGGGTCATTGTAATATTGAGCATAAAACTGTGTAGTGTCAATATATTTTGCTTTAATTCTTGCCAACTCTTTAGCATCAAATCCAAATGATTTACCATCTTTACGTGCTCTCTTAGCCCATAAGAATTCACCATCTGTTTCTACTACTCTTTGAAATAACTCATACACTTCTATTTCAGATTCTACATCACCTTCATTATCATAGTGAGTTTCTTTCATATTAATCATAGTATCATATATATCTTTAGGATGATACCTAGTTCCTACTACCCATTCTTCTGCGCCTGGATTCTCAATAGATGCTAATTGTGAATAAGCATTTGCTACTTTCTCTCTACCATCTTCAGAATAAGCATTACCAGGTACCACAATATCATCAAGCACAACAATATCGGCATGAAAGCCAGTTGTATTACTTGTAAGCCCAACTGCTTTAACTGTTGCATCTCTAATCCCCTCTAGCTTTCTTTGTGGGTGGTCAACAGCTATTTCAGCTACTGCCCACCTCTCTCGTTTTCCTTCCTCTGGATGTATCATGTTACTCCAGTACCTACGATATATAGGGGAATCAATTATCTGTTTGATAGCATATAACTGTTTCTCTGCTAAGTCTGCTGTAGCTGATACATACAATACAGTAGTCTCAGGATGGTTAGTTACATACCATGCTGTTCTATATGCAGCTAGTTTACTCTTCATATGTCCACGAGGAAGTAATACTAACTGATTATCTTTTCTATCTGTTCTACCCCACCAACTTATTAACTCTTCATGTACTGCTCCAAGTAATAAGTGTGGTGCTACTAATTTAATAAATGTAAGTAGGTCTGCTTCTGCAGCCTCTCTGATTTGGTCAATCTGAGTCATGTTATCCTTTTCTATATTTTGCTGTTTTCTTTGCTACCTTTTTAGGTTGTGCCACATGCTGTTTACCTTTGCTATTACCCTTCGCTTTGGCAGCGTTAGTAGCTTTCTTTTCAGACGCTGATAAAGATTTCCAAGCCGCATCAGGAAGGTATCTTTTTTTACCATTACTCTTCGTACCATCAGAAGTTCTCCATTATTTTTTCTTAGCTTTTTTCTTTTTAGCCATCATTTTCTTTTTGGCTTCTGCTGCTTTTTTCATTCCTACTTTTGTATATGGATACTTCTTTCCGTTTACTTCTGGCATAACTATTTCCCCTTTGCTAATTGTCCACCAAAGTAGAACTCAACTATCATTGTTGCCCATTTGAATATTTCATCAAACTTATATAGTCCGTCTACTGTTTTAAATTCTGTACCACCACCCCATTCAAAAAACAAAAAACTAGATTTAGGAATGTCTATTGGTATTACAGTTTGTATATCAAATAAACCTGCTATTGGATATACTGCAACTAATGCTAAAATAAAAAACATTAGTATTCTTCGATTCCAAGCAGCCATTGGTGATTCTTTATTAGATTGCTCTCTCGCTTTATCTATCTCTACAGACTTAGCTGCTAACGCTTCAAGCATAAGTTGGTGTTGCTCATGAGCTTGTTGTGATTTAATAGCCATTAGCTTAGCAAAAAATCCTAATACAATTGGAATTAGATGTGTAAGTATGCTCATTTATATTGTCTTACCATTTCTGATTCCACGACTGCTCTAAACATATCAGGACTAAAGACACTAAAATCTCCATCCTTCCAAGTTATGTGTATCATATTTTCAGGCGTTACTGTCCAACATCCTTTAACGAAAGAGTGGTTAGTATTCTGTGCTGCTGCTCTAAAGCCCCTCTCATTATTATCACATGGAGTTTTAGCTAGCACTATCCTTGTATTGGGATTCAAATAATAAACTTGATATTGCTCTGCAAAGACTATAGTGCTTATAAAGAGTAATGCTACTAGCGTAATTTTTTTAATATACTGCATACCTTCTCCTTTAGTGAGATACATAAATCTCTACCATAAAATTCCCAAGTGATTGCACCACCTATAAACCATAATAAATACATCATTTGACTACCCATCCATGAGACGCTGCCCAAAGATAAACTAGCCCAACGAGAGCCATTGCTGTAATACCTTTAAGACTCCATTTCCCAAACTCCATAAACTTTTTATCTAACCACTCTTGTAAGCCTTCCTTCATCGCTTGCTTATTCAGTTCTTTAATTTCCTCTGGTGTCATTCAATTGCTCCTGATGGTGTTTAGTTTCTTCTGGATTAGGTTTCATCTGCTGGCTCTGGCACACCACCATCTGCAAGGAATTGTAAATATTCTTGGTAGTCTGTGTTAGCTGGGTCAAATGGTATACTTGCATTATCTGACAATCTAATAATTACATTTGCTTCTTGATTTGTTAATGGGTCATTATATTTTTTATACATAGTTTATAACTCCGCATTTAAAGTTAATCTTGCGTCCGTAGTACTTGCTGCTCTCATGTATAAACCGTGACCAGACGTTAAACCACTAGACACCGTTACATCCAAGTTAATTGAATGTGGGGAAGAATTGGTCAAGGAAATCCCAGTGCAAGTGATTGAGGAGGCATTACCTACTTGCCAATTTGCAACGGCTGACACAGTGAGAGTTGGCGTTGCTCGCATTGAGATTGTGGGTATGACAAAGTTTGCTGTCGTAGTACCACTTGCTGCCCCTATTGAGATATACTCATTTGCCCCAGTGCCACCATAAACTCTTGTATACCTCTGACATAAAGCTAACTGCTGTCCATATTGTAAGTGTTCAAAAGGTGTTGCAGTTGTATTTACTTCTAGTTGGATGCCTGTAAATAAAATATTATTTGATGCATTGTCAAAAGCATTTACTTGACCAACTGCTCTATCAGCATTAGTACCTCCTGTCCAAGTAGTTTCCAGTGTTCCTGAAGAATAGTTTGTACCAACACCCATATAAAAATTTATTTCTAATCTATTGGAAGAATCATTTGTAATTACAGAACCACCTGTATCACCATCAAAAGTTAAAGTTTTCTTTTCCCAAGTATCAGAAGAAAAAACTGTATAAGCCTGTGATATTTTTCTTGATTCTCTTGAGAGTTCTACAATAAAAGTTCCTGTTTTTGTAGATTTTATATAAAAGCTTAAAGTTATCTTTTCAGCACTAGAAGTACCCCATTTTAACTGTTGAATATCTTGACCTTCTATTCTGTATTTTAAAGTTAATTGATTATCTACAGCTAAACTTGCATCTGCTGTTGTGCAATCAAACTTTAAAGATTTAGCAAAACCTTCACCAGTAGGAACATCTGTTGATTGTGATTGTGTAAACCTTACATCAGTTGTACCATTCTCAAAATAATACATTCTGTCTACAGTAAAATATCCTGCATCTGCACCTTTACCTGTCTCACTTATTCCCCTCTGTGCCACTTGCATTGCACCATTGATGATAAGATTCTTACCTATAGCAGAGGATTGTAATGAGCCATCATTATATGTAATTCCATTAGTTCCGTTAATTGCTACACTCATTATTTATTCCCCTTTGGATACTTGTCTTTAATTGCTTTAATATCTGCTTTCCAAGCATCAATCCCATTGTGGTATATATTATCTAGTTGCTCTTGCCATGTTGGATATGCAGAAACTCTTTGTTGTTTGTATGAGTGCTTTGCTATCTCTGTTTCAACAGCATTGTTGTTGTAAGTTACTTCTTTATCATCTTTATCATAAGCAACATCACCACGAATAGTGACTACGCTAGGATAAAGTTTATATATTGCTTCGTGTTTATTCATTATCCTGCAATCTCCATAAGTGTTATAAATGAATTAGAATCATTTGCACCAATAGCAACACTACCTGAACCTGTATTACGATAAAACTTAATTATATAAGTTTGAGCAGATGTAGAAGAAGGGCTATGTAAATTTGAAAAAGGAACATTTCTTTGATTATCTGTTGATGCTGTATCATATCCTGCATAGAAAGCTGGAGTGGTTAATTCTGTAGCTCCATTAAATAAACCAATTCTAACACCAGTATTAACTGCTGCTGTAAATACTGCATTTGCACTTCCTATTACTAATATTTTACTACTTGTGCTTGATGGTGTTATTGTTGCTGTTATTCCACTGTCTACATAAGATGTACTTGTTGTTGATACATTTGATTGCCATAAATAATGTACTACTTGTAATACATTCCCCGCTTTAGGTGCAGTATCTGTTAGCACTGTCCCTGTACTTGCAGGTAAAGTAAGTGTATTTGTTCCTGCTACTGCGGGAGCTGCAACTGTAATAGCTCCAGACGTGTTTCCTGTTAATACTATATCAGCCATTATTTATTTTCCCAAGTTAAAGTTTCTTCATTCCAGACATATTCTTCTCCATCATCTGGGTAAGCTACTGGAGC
>Ga0257115_1001422_pt1 | contig 16246 bp, 21 predicted proteins | sample SI112_100mmetaG_FD_194465 | JGI IMG/M metagenome (GOLD analysis project Ga0257115, IMG submission 194465) | Marine microbial communities from Saanich Inlet, British Columbia, Canada - SI112_100m | ecosystem: Environmental > Aquatic > Marine > Inlet | place: Canada: British Columbia | collected...
TGAATGACGGCATCATTATTATCGTAAACACAAATTCCTTTTGATAAATCCCAGGCATCAAAGAAGTTATCTTTGGTTAAAGGTATAGCATCAAAGTCTAGATACAGAATTTCATCGTAATCTTTTGCTAGTTCACAAAGGATATGTATCTTATAAAAGTTTATTACTTCATATCCAGTTAATTCTGGAAAGTCTTTAAGAAAATTCTTTGCAAATGTTTTATACTGATCATCATACTCATACATCTTAAAGGGTACACCTATACTATCAGCATAATCTTTTTTAGATTCAACTAATCTATTATAATGTTTTTTAAAAGCATCAACAGTTATAGTTGCCTTTTTTACTGTATCATTTCTATTTTTAGATTTACCATAATGCTCAGGCGATGGTATATCGACATAGATACTATAAATTATTCTATTCACAACTTACCTATTAATGTAAATCTAGTACCTCTCTCATCTTTGATTTCATCTTCAATTAATACCTCTGCGTTATCTGGTAATTGTAATTTAAATTCTCCTATATGATTTACACAATTAGTATGACCTGGTATATCAAACATATTATTAGATTGAAAAGCAAAATGTGCACCGGGTTTAACTCTATCCCACCAAGGAGTTTTATATTTTGGTGCTGGGCCCAATTCTCTCATAGGTTTCATATGTTCGCAAGATGTATTAATAAATAAATCGCAATCATTATACATATCTCTATAAACTTCAAACACATCAGATGTTATAAAGTCAACATTATAATCTTTAAATAATTTATATTTTGCTATACTAATTACTTTAGGATCTAAATCAATAGCTGTTATTTTTTTAACTTCATTATAAAATGCTGGTATTAAAATACTACCATACCAAGAACCAAATATTACTATTTCAGAATCTTTGTTTAGTATATTTAAACTTTTAATATGATTAATTAAATTTATTTTAGATTTAAACTGATTAGGACTAAATGAATCTAATAGATCATCATTGTTTCTAATCTCTTTCATAATATTTTGTAATAAATTTAAATCAATCATTTTCTTACCACATAATCATTAATAACTAATATATCTAAGTCTGTTCTTTTAAAAGTTTTTAAAGCGTGTTCAGGTGTTTCAACAATAGGTTCATGTCTATTAAAACTTGTATTCAACAACATAGGCACACCAGTTATCTTATAAAATTCATTAAGAAGAGTCCAAAACTTTAAGTTAAATTCCTTGTTAACAGTTTGTATTCTAGCAGTATTATCTATATGTGTCACACCAGGTATTTTATCAGATTTAACCTGTACTATCCGTGACATGAATGGACTTACTTGATTGGTATCAAAATATTCTTTATAATGTTCTTCTAATACTGCTGGGGCAAATGGTCTAAAGTCTTCTCTATCTTTGATTGTATCATTAATTATATCTTTAATATCAGGATTTCTAGGATCAGCTAAGATACATCTGTTTCCCAATGCACGGTTACCACTTTCAGATTTACCTTGAAACCATCCTACTATTTTACCATCGGCAATCGATTGCGCTATTTCTTTTATATTAACCTTTTCATCACCAACAAAATTATAATCTTTACCAGCAAATGTTTCTGATATATGTTTATTTTCATTTAGCGTATAATCAGCATGCTGGTACACACCCAGTGCTTGTCCTTCATCACCAACCGCTGGCGGTACATAAACATTCGTCCATGTTTTAGTAAACTCTTCATTCATATAACCATTGTAAGATACACCACCAGCAACACAAAGATTCTCTGAGGTTTTAAGTGGATAAACAAATTCTTTTATTTTGTCCATTGTAAATTGTTGAAGTGTATATGCTAAGTCTTCTATTCCATGTTTTTCTAAATCAATATGCTTAAAATGTTTCTGTTTCTTTTCTGTTATCTCACCATCAAATATTGTTTCAAAAATGTTATAGAAATACTCATTATATTTTCCATAAGCAGATAGTCCCATAAGTTTACTTGCGCATAGAGTACCAAACCCTGTTAGATTTGACATATGATTCCATAACCAACCAATAGGCAATACATCTGATAGATCTGTCATTATATCATTCTTATCAAAGAAGCAACATCTATATCTATTACCAATACCATCAATAGCTAACTTATCTGATTCCTCAAATCCTGAATTAATAAAAGCATATGCAGCATGTGATTGGTGGTGGTCTATAAAATATATTCCATCTTTATAATAATAATCCCATAACTTTTTAGGTTCATATTCAAATATTTTATCATGACCTTTTAATATTGTTTGGAGTAATTCTTCTTTCGATTTTCTTATACCTCCATAAGTATAAGTAAATGCTAAGACACTATTATCTGTTTTTTTAAAATACTCTTTAGTGAATTCATCATTCAATCTATAATCACTAGGATTTAATATATCTGATTGATGAGCATAAGCTTCTGCATAATAAGGAAGGTTATGCTTAAATCGTGTATGTCTTTCTCTTTGATTATGCCATACTCCATCATATGTATTATGATCATGCAGGTTTAATGCTACGGAAAATATTTTATTCATTTAATATACTCGCATATTTTTTTAAAGGGAAATGACCTTTTGGTTGTACATATTCCATACAACCTTTACAATAGTTTTCATATTTAAATAATCTGAAGTTCATCATCTTATCTATATTCTCTTGAGTTATCTCAAATTCTTTAGAGGTGATGGCATTGTTTGCAAACTTCTTAGAACAATGCACTATGTTTTTATTTTCAAAGTTTATAACAGGCACCATAGGAAATGCTGCGCACATCTTTCTGTCTATCTCTGCTGCTTGCACATTTAATTTTATTTCATTAAAATCTGGCGCTCGACCATTAAACTCTTTCCATAATGTATTCTTATTATCTAATTTTTTCATTTCTTTAGGATATAGATGTTTATACTTCTCAAAGTTAGGTGTCTTAATAACTAAGTTATAATTGTTAAATTCATTCTCATCATGGAAGTCATATGACTTTGGACCTAACAAAGATATTTCATGCTCATAAAAATCTAGTATGAAATGCTCAACATATATTATATCAGGATCTTTTAATACTTGCGGGTATCTTCTTCTTACAGTAGAGTTAGATAATATTTCACATACATGATTAGGATTGCTTTTAATTTCTGCAACAACTTCATCTAAGTTCTTTACTAACCCTGGTTCACCACCTAATAGATTGCACCTTACTTTATAATTTCTTAAATAGTATAATGTACTTCTTAAGAAATCCATATCAACAGTTAGATTTCTTTGTTCGAGAGTATAGCTTGTGCAATAATGACAATCTTTATTACAAGACATTGTCAAAAAGAAGTCTATTGCTAGATAATTATTTTGTACGTCTGCTAATTTTATCATGTATAAATTTATTCAATGCTCTTAATAATTTTTGTTTAGGTTTATCTTTAAACGAAACATTATTCCATTTAGCGTAGTCTGGCATAATATATATTTTTTCTATTAGATAATAATATATATCTTCGACAGGTTCAATTAGTTTTTCATCAATTATTACATCATCTATTATAAGTTTCATACTATCAATAAGAGTGGCTAATGACTCATCTTCATACACAGCTATATTACCCATATCATCAACTACAATTAACTTGTTATTTATTAGTTCTATCATGCTAATATCATAATTGTATTTGTAACACTATTTATTTCTTCATCAGTTAAATATGGATGCATAGGTAATGTAAGGATTGTATTACATATCTCTTTCGAATTTCTATAATCATCTTTTCTATGAGTAATGTTTTGATACATAGGATGTTCGCATATAGGTTTAGGATAATGTATCCCGCTACCTGGTATTTTCTCCTTTACAGCATCTCTTATTTCTTTATTCTTAAATCTTACTACATATTTATGGTAAGTGTGCTGCTCATATTTAGCGGGTTTTTGGATAATAACCTCGCATAGAGCGAGAGCTTCGTCATATTTTTTTGCAATTGCAAGTCTTTTAGCATCATACTCAGACATCTTTCCCAATCTAAAATTAATAAACTCAGCATTCATACCAAGCATCTTAGAATTATATCCTAATACTTCATGCTCACCATGCTTTCTTAATTTTCTAAATAGCACGGCTTTCTCTTTATTGTCTGTGAGTATAGCACCACCTCCAGCGATACCTGCAACTTGTTTATTTGCATTAAAGCTTAATGTAGAAATATCACCAATAGCACCAGCTTTTTCGCCATATAAACTAGAACCTAAAGCTTGAGCTGCATCTTCAATAAAGACAATACCTTTGTCTTTACATATGTCTCTTAAAATAGTAGTATCACTCATGCTTCCAAATAGATGTGGATATACAATAGCTTTAGTCTTATCATTTATCATTGCTTCAACACTTTCCCAATACATATGATATGTGTCTAAGTCTACATCACAAAATACAGGTGTGGCACCAGCTAAAGATACACATGATGCTGAAGAGATCCAAGAGAAGTTAGTAACTAATACTTCATCATCAGATTTTAAATTTAAACTAATCAATGCAAACATTAAAGCATCAGTACCACTACTACAGGCAACTGCAAACTTTCTACCAAGTAATTCTTTTAAATTCTTCTCAAGAAATTCTATATTTCTTTCTTGTTCTTTTTGCATTGTGCTATGAAACAGATCTAAATAATCTCTCTCATATTCTAAGTAATCTCTATCCCAACCTGTCATTGTCCATAATCTCCCGCATTTTGATTCTTACCTTTTACTAGTGTACCTTCTTCCTCTTCTGTCATAAAATCATAATAACCATATGCCCACCATTTTTCTCTACACGGCCAGCAACGCCTGCAAGGTTCAATTCCTGGATGTTTATATTTTATATTAAATCTTTTTGAATACATATCATAGTGTATTGTTTCCATTTCACATGTTTCAGTTATAGGAAATAAAGTTTTCATTAATCCTAATTGTTTAACCCATGATGCTAATTCTTTTTTGTTTGTATTTCGAAAAGGTCTAAATTCATATCTAGTAAATTCATTATAATTCCACGAAGTAAATATTCGTGAAGCTTTTATATTTCTATCTGGTGGAAATTCTCCTCTTATATGACACAATTCTGCTTGAACATCAAGAGGCGGATTAAGTGTTTCACCAGAAATAAACATGTTTAATTTTCCTTCGTATTTATCTAATAATTCATTAAACCATCTATTCTGAAAAATATCTTTTGGATTATATTTTTCTCCAGTTGCAATAAAATTATCACGCTGTTCTTGGGTTGGTTCAAATCCAGATGTATCAAAATATCCTATTTCTGGTTCCATTAAAATACTATCTGGATTAAGAATTTTCAAAACTTCTTTTACCCTATTAACAGAATCTACTGCTGCTGGTCGTATTTTATTATACATTGTAATAGGAATTATTTTCTTATTTGGAAATTTTGTCATTAATAAAAAACATAAAAAGGCAGAGTCAATTCCTCCGCTAAGTCTCATCCCTAAATGTTCTTGTTGATTTATTATTTCTGTTATGTCTGTTGGAAATACTTCATCTAGTATTTCATCTATTAATTTTTTCATATAAAAACTCCGCTATTTTAATTTGTCCTTTTGCATTTGGATGGGTATCAATTTTCGAAACTTGATATGGTAAAGCTTCTGGTCCCCAACCCCTTAAAACATTTTCTTTAATATTATAACCACCTACAAAATTATCAGTGGGCCAACCTAAAAAATTATCATCTATTTCATCATAATAAGGATTATCATACATAGAACGTAATATTCTATTAGACTCTTCTCGAGGACCAGATGTATGTTTTTTAAGTACAGGGTCCCAATCAAAACCAACAAACATAGGTAACATTTGAAATTGATATAATGGTATTTTTCTAGATTTACATATTTCTTGAAGACTATAATATAGTTTTAAACTTTGTTCTACACGAAAGTTTATATCACCGTGGTTAACTATGTGTTTATCATATGGATAATTTCGTACCGAATCTAAATGTTTCCATATGTTTCTTATTTTAATATCTTTCCTTTGAGCTTGAGTCCAAGCTGGTATTACTAATCCTATATCATCTAAATTCGTTTCTATTATTTGGTCTAATAAACTAGAATAAATATATTCATTACCAGCACCACTATGACCTAAATTAATATAATCCATATCTAATTTTTCTGCTAATAACTCAGGCCATTTTGGCCAAGTGCAATCCATGTCATGATGATAATCGGAAGAAAAGAATTCATTTGTGCAGCTGCATCCACTTGCTATTAATACTTTTCTAGTTCCACTATAATTTTTAATCACATCACGCATCATGTTATATTCTCTATTGTATTTATTAAGATATTTATATTATCCTGATTGCGTTTATCCGCTATGTCGAATGTTTCTCTATTCCAATATACCATACCGCCATCTTGCATAGTTTTATCTCTTAGATAATCTACATCTTTTCCAAACCACTGACACTCCTTTATAATCCTTGGGGCTGGATCGAAGTTTGGTTTGGTGTAAACATATCTTTCAAATATGCCTAATAGGTTGGTGATAGGTACCATGATGTTATTTAATTTAGGATTAATGAATTTATCATCATAGGTTATAATACCGTGTGATGGGTATTTATTAATAACCTTTTCGATTTCTTTATAGTATGTTTCATTGGTACCTAAAAATAAATGTTTAAATTGAATATCTTTTTTAGGTTGTTTGTATAGATTAAACCCAATAACCTTTTTGAAATCTTGACCTACACCATTTGGATAAACCTCATAGTCACATAGATCATGTACACTTTTAGGTTTAAAGTAGTTTAACGCTTTAGGATAAGCGTCAGGATGGTTTTCATTATACACTGATATCAAATCATTACTGAATAACATACGCAAGGTTAATAGCTGATCGATTGTATAATTCGTTTTATCTTTATGTGCTAGGGTCAACATACTTCTACCCATAATTAAAGTAGTTTCATTTCCAGACGGTATATAATCATCGTTAAAAACTATGTAATCGTTTAAAATATATTGTTCATCAATAGCTTTTATATAATTTTGTTTAGTGAATTTGGGATTAGTTATAATAACTAATTGGCATTTAATATTAATAGAATTTAAATAACAACAGTGTTCATAACTATAACGTAATAAGCCATCACCCGGTTTACTTGTACATACTATATTCAACATTATCATATTATTAAAATTATTCAATTATACTTTTATTTATATGATATAAATAAAGATATATAAAACTGAATGAACGTGCAAACATGAAAACAAATGAGGCTTATTGCCCCCTATTTTTTAATGAAATTTTTAATGATAGCTCTGGCGAATATCGTTTTTGTTGTCACGCTAGTACTAGTGAGCGTAGATTTACAATGCATACCCATACACCATTTGAATATTTTAACTCTGAATTTATGGAGGAAAAAAGAAATTCAATAATGGAAGGTAAGAAAACACATGAATGTAGAACTTGTTATGAGCAGGAAGAAGCTGTAGGTGTATCACATAGAATTGAAGAAATATTAAAATATAAAAAGCAGATGCCAACAAGTGTAGATAAAATTCAGATTAAATTAAGGATCAACGGAAGTTATTGCAATTTAAGTTGTTATATGTGTGCCCCTTATAATTCTTCTACTAGAAGAAATGAAATGAAGGAAGTATATCCTGAAGGTTATGAGTGGTGGCAGCGTGAAGAATATGTATCATTAAAAAGTAAACAGTGGGAAAGAATTGTAGATAGCATAATTGAAAATATAGATAAAGTATCAGTGATACTTATGACCGGTGGTGAACCTTTGCTGCTACCTAATCATTGGAAATTATTAGATAGAATAACAGATGAACACGCTAAAAATATAAGATTGACTTATAACACAAATTTTACAGAACTTCAATATAAAAAATATCATGCTCGTGATGTTCATAATAAGTTTAAATCTTGTCAATGGATAATATCATGTGATCATTATGGTGAAAAATTAGCATATATAAGATACCCTATTGATGTTAAAAAGTTTGAAAATAATTTACTTGATACTACAGATTTTAATGATAGAAGTATTCAGGTTTCAGTATCAATATTAAATATTGAAGATTTATTAGAAATAGAAGAGTATTACAATAATAAGTTTAATATAGAAGTAATGTTTAAAAGCATTGTAGATACTCCAATAAGTTTATCAATAAGAAACTTACCAGATAAAAAGAAAGAAGAACTTATAAAACTATATGAAAAAAATAACACTGTTTCTACTGGTGGTACTGGTGTAGCCATGGATAAATTTAGTTTTGTTATAAGTGAATTAAAACAACCACGCAACCCAGAGGATTTAAAAAAGGGTATAATATATATGACAAAATTATCTAAAGTTCGAACTATAGACCATGCTAAATTATGGCCAGAGTACGCTGCCCCAAAATCAAATATAATTTCTGTATTAACAATGGAAGATAAATAAAAATATGAATATAGAATTATTAGCATGGGCAACAGGATTAGGATTTTTATGGTGTCAGGTAGTTACACATTATGCAGTAAGTATAGGATTACATAGGTACTTTTCTCATGGAGCTTTTAAAACATCTACGTTTCACGAATATGGTTTCATAATAGGAATCATGATTGCTTGTGTTCGTACACCTATTGGCTGGATAGCAAGTCATAGGATGCATCATGCAGATACTGAGGGTCCACTCGATCCACATAATGCTAAGAAAATAGGTTATTGGAAAGTAGCAACAACTACTTGGTCTATACCACATATACCAGTAAAATATGCAAAGGATTTATATGATAACCCAAGATTAGTATGGGCTCATAAGAATTGGAAAACATTCTTATGGACTTATTGGATTATATGCTTTTTAATATCGCCTTACTTCTGGTGGGGTGCAGCCTTTATGCCTTATGTATTTGCAAAGGTAGGATTTGGTATGTTAAATATATTTGGTCATTGGAATGGTCCTACTGATGGGCCATGGATGAATTGGATTTTAGGCGGTGATGGTTATCACAAAGTACATCATGAATACCCACGTAGATTGATATTAGGTAAATACGATTTAGGTGGACATTTGGCAGAAAGATTTTGGAAAAAGAATTAAGAAATAATCCTTGGGTAGATGTTCCTATGCATGAAGATGTTTGGCATCTTTTAAAAGAACAGCGCATATCAGATACTTATTACAAACGTGGTAATAGTGATGCATCACAAGATTTAGATTGGGTTGAAGCTCAACACAGAAATTGGGTTCATGAAATTATTGATTTGTCAGATTTTCAATATTGTTATTTTGTTAATGGTACAACAGATGCTCTTCATCATTGGCAGATGACAGATAAAAGACCTTGGCAAAAATTATGTTATGGAGAATATGAATATCCTGATATGATTCGTGAAAGCGGTAGTGTTACTTGTGATGTTCCAGACCAATACATGGATGAAACAACTCATCGTGCAGGTAAAAATGGAATCATTGATCCTAATAAAGTTCTTTATGTTTCTGTGCCATCATCAGCTGATGGGAATTATTTTAAATTACCAGATACACCAGCACCAGTTATATTAGACTGTACATATGTTAGTTCAACCAATATTCAAAAGATTAATGTTCCAGAAAATACTGAACAAGTATTTTTTAGTTTTTCAAAAGGATTTGGAATGGTAGGACAACGGTTAGGATTAGTATATACAAAGAAACCGCATAAGACATTACATATATTAAAAGATTTTGAAAATTGGAATTATGGTGGAGTAAAGACAATTGATTTAATAATGTCTAATTTTAAAGTAGATGAAATGTGGAATAAGTATAGAGATATACAACTTGAGATCTGTGAAGATTATAATTTTAAACCGTCAGATTGTTTTTTCTTAGCTACAACTAAGGATAACTATTATAGAAGGAGAAGGCGGATGCAATGGAATGATGATGCCAGAATTTGTATAACACCTCTTTTTGAGAAGTATAAATAGAATTATGGAACCAAGAACAAAATATAAATTACCAACACATGGTGAGTTAAAGCATATTAATATAGACCTTGATAAACTTCAAGCTGCAACAGATAAACTTGCTAATGACTATGTTGATGTAAAGACCGCTAATAAAATGTTATGTGATAATCATTTAGCATTGAGTAAATCTGTATACGATAATTTTGAACAAGTAAACCTAACCGAATTTGGTGGTGAAGAAGAATTAGAATATACGGATAGTGTAAAAGAACGTATTCGTAGAGGTGAAGAAAAATTATATAATAAGCCAAACAAAAAATATATAGGAAGCTATTTTGAAGAGATATGTAATCAATTTAAATGTGATAAGATGAGAGTTCGTATCACTAAACTTGATGCTCATACAGATGTGCCTATGCATATTGACTATGACCCAACATATGCTACAAGAATTATTATACCAGTATATACTAATGAGAAAGTAAAGAATTTATTTAAAGTGAAAGGTGAATTGAGTGAAACACATTTGGAAGCAGGTAAAGCCTACTTCTTAAATACTGGATTTGCACATGGTGTATTCAATAAGAGTGATGAATCACGCATAGCCTTTATGTTTAGTTTGGACGGACAAGATGACATTACAACTATCAGATTATAACGAAGAACAAATAACCGAGTTAGTAACAGAAATTGTACAAAATGGTTACGCTGTATTACACGATCAAAATTTTACCCAAAGAGAATATGTTAACGCTGTCAAAAAGATGGGGGAATGTGACTCGTGGGATTATTTTATGAATCCGCCTGATAATCCAGAAATTTGTATTGTATCTGGACAGGTAGATGAAAATGGAAAAGCTATTGGTATGTTTAGCGATCAAGAATTGGAATGGCATGCTAACGGCGCGGGGAGACATGAATTTAATGAGATATGTGTAGGATTATATTGTGAAGAGGAATGTATAGATACTGTCCTATCAATATGTAATCAATGTGATATGTTTGCTGAATTACCAGAAGAAGAAAAAGATTATTATAGAAGTATTAATATTCACCTTGATGCAAGAGGAGTTCGGATATGGCCGCACAATTCTGCATATGAAGGAGCTTTTGGTAAAGATGGTGGTGGTGAAGATGCCTTTGGAGTAAGTGCTGAATTCTATGGAGAAACAATTGATAGGGTACCACTTATTCAAAAACATCCAGTAGATGGTAGAGAATATTGTTATTTTTTAATTCAATATATAAAAAATGCTTATATTGGAGATGAAGAAATAGATATTAATGAGTTTTATGCTGATCTTTGGCCGAAGATGTTTAGATCGAAATATATGTTTCACCATGTATTTAGGAAAGGTGACTTACTCTTTATGGACCAATTACATACAATCCATAGGAGATCACCAATAAAATATAAAGATAGAATGTTATGGAGAACTGCGTTTGATTACTCAAATACAAAATTATGATGATGAAAGGTTAAAATGGGAAGCAACAATGACTCAAGTAAAGGGTCATTCCATTTACCACGAACAAGATTTAACTGCTGACTCATATGTAGAACTTATGAAAAGGTTTGGTGATTGTGAAACACCTAACTTATTTATGAATCCTAAGAAGAATCCTGAGATTTTTCTTGTCACTGGTAAAAAAGATAAACATGGTAAGAAGCTTGGTATGTTTGGTGATACAGAATTAGGTTGGCATAGTAATGGTAATTCAAGACATAATGTAGAACATATTCTTATTGGTTTATATTGTGTTGAGGAAGATGTAAATACAACTTTATCTATATGTAATACAACAAAACCATTTGAAGCTTTAACAGAAGACCAAAAGAATTATTATCGCGGTGTAACAATTAAACTTAAATTTAAAAATGATACTATATATCATTTAGAAGAAGGTGATTCTGAGTTAGAATTTATGGAGGCAAGTAAAGGTTCTATAAGAAAGTTAGTAGGTAAGCATCCACACACTGGTCAAGAATATTTTTATTTCCCATACCATTTTATAGAGAAGGCATGGCATAGAATGGCATGTGCTGGTGGAGCAAAAAAACCTGTAGACCACAATCAAATGATTAAAGATTTAAAGGGACATATATTTAAATCAAAATATCAAACTCACCACGTATTTCATAAAGGTGATTTAGTATTAATGGATCAATTTACTTCATTACATAGGAGAACCCCTGTGTATGATAATAATAGATTATTATGGAGAGTAGCTAGTGATTATAGGAATCTCTTTTAGTTACGCAAAGACCTCTATGAATACGCGAGGCTTAAGTTTAATGGGTCTTGATGAGGTATATGACATGACAACTTTTAATATGCCTGTATGTGATTCGAATAAGTGTGATGGAAAGGTGCCGTATAGAGTTCATAGTTTTATTAAACAACTTAGACGTGCTGATATACTAGTATTTGCTATACCAGAAGCGACTGCTCATTATTCAGCAGCATTTAAAAATGCGATGGATTGGTTAATCGTTGCAAGTAATTTTAATGCAGACTTAGGACAAGACGGTCCATTTTTTAATAAACCTATATATATAATAACATTCACTCCTTCACATAAGGATGCTGGTCATAGACATTTTGATATGTCTAAACATTTATTACAAGATAAAATGGGTGGTAAAGTTTATGATTGTTTTGTGAAGAATTATGGATGGAGAGAATGTATTCCTCACAATACTGATTGGGTTGCTAAGGAAGTTGAAGTAATACGAAATACAGAAATGCCTGGACCACACCCCAGATTTGATGATTGGAAAGATGAGCCAGGAAGGTGGAAAGAGCAATATAAAAATTGGAATAAACAATGGAGGAAGTAAAATGGAAGGATTATATATTTTAAAAGATGGTGAGGTAACACCATACATATTCAACAAAAAACAAAAAATAATTTTAGTTGGAGTACCAGGAGCATTTACCCCAATATGCACTAAACAGCATTTATCTGGATTTGTTAAAAATCTATATAAATTAAAAGGTTACAAAGTTGTATTTTTTGCGGGTAATGATTGCAGTGTAATGGAAGAATGGAATAAACAACATGGTCACCCAGATATTGATGCTATCTCAGATCATAAAGCAACTTTTACAAAAAGTATTGGAGAAGAAACTGATTTCGGACCAACATATGATTGGAGATGTAATCGTTGTGCGTACCTTGTAGAAGATGGTAAGATTGGTAAGAAATTTGTAGATCCATTTATTGGTGGGGTTTTAAAAGAACTAAATGATTAAAGGCGTAGCTGAATATCTTAATATTGATGTAGATACAGATTTGTTACTTGATTTATATAATAAAGTCAAGGGTGATAGAAAGGGGGTGGATTTTAATGTATTCGGTAAAACACCGTTTGAAAGTTATTCTTTAGAATATAGTGTGTCAGGAAAACCTACAGGTTATGAAAAGGTTTTTGACCCTATATTATCTTTGCATAGGAAGGTGCATCCGCACTATCAGTTCCGTTCAACTGGATTTAATACTGCTGATAGTACGGAAAAAGATGTATTCCCTCATACTGATATAGATGAAGATACTAAATATTCTCAAGGTTATAATATTGTTATACCTCTACTTGGTAATTCTCGTATAGATTATTATGAAACACGAGAAGAAGAAATTTGGTTGCCTGAAAAGAATGCACATGGTTATGCATACTATCATGAATTTTATGCTCAATCTTATGATAAAAATCTAAAGATAAGACCAAGCTTTGAAAAGTTTTTAGCTAAACGAAAAATTGGTGAGATAATTGTAGATAAACCAATATTAATAGAAACTGAAATAATGCATAGGGTAGTTATTACAGAAGCACCTAGATGTGCTTGGGTTACAAGATGGAATAATATTCCACCTAAATGGACTTTTGAAAAATGGAAAGATAGAGTGGAGAGTATGTTATGAGAAAACATTTACCTAATCCAGAAAAATACGGTTTTAGAGAAACAAACTATGTGAATGGTATACCTTGGCCGAGGTTGGCTAAAGAAAAGTATGATGAAGTTCCTCTTCAAGAAGAATATGAAATGTATATGATGGATTACTTAGATACCCCCGAGGCTTTACCTATATTTGAAAAACAAGCTGATATAATTATGAAGCATGGTTATGAAGGTATAGTTGATGTGGGTTGTAGACACGGACCAGTAAATGAAATATTATATTATCGAGGTTATACTGATTATCAATACTTTGGATTTGATACGAGTCCTCAAGCAATTGAATATGCTCAAGAAACATGGCAAGAGTTTGATAATATAGAATATACTGTCGGATCGTGGCATGATAGATTATCTGTAGGCTTTGATGTTGATTGTATTATATGGTCTGGTGTTTTATTATATGAACCAGATAATCATTTAGAATTATTTACTGATATGCATAAGTTCTATAATTGTTATGGCGCAATCATACAAGAACCAAAGAAAAATCAACATCCTGAATGTTGGAGAGAGGATTTAGAATTAAACACAATTGAAGATCAGCTATATAGGTATATGTGCTTTAATACAAAATTCTATAATATAGATGTGCCAATATTTAGTGGTCGTAGAACAATAGTAGATGTAAGATTATGATACCAAAAAGTGAAACACTACCATGTGGATATAGAGTAATACCATACATATATAAACGTAAATTTAATTTCGAAGTATCTCAACGTGATATGTCATTATGTGATAATGCATTATATTTAATGGATAAAGAAAGAGACGGAGATAGATTAGATGAGAATTATAGCCACCATAATTTACACTTAGGTGAAATGTTTATATATAATTTTGTGTTTGACGGTGTAAAACCTGTGCTTGCTTCAGGTGCTCAATATGATGGTGATGCAATAAGAGTCTTCTCAAGATATTTTGGATTTAATAAATATCGTACGGATGGTACAAAGCTATTAGATAAGATTGATAACTTCGATGAATTAAAATATACATTAAAGTATTTAGACCATCCATTAATATATTGGTCACGTGATAAATCACCTAAGTTTTTTGAGAGATTAAAAGCTGGTCGACCAGATATATTTAGTGAATGGCAAGTACATCCAAAGAAGATTAATATATTAAGAACTTCTAAAACAGTTACAGATAATTATCAAAATATATTTTATATAGGTGATATAAATGAAATTTTACATAACAGGAATTAGACGAGGCTTAGGTGAAGCTTTAAAAAATAAGCTTAATTGTGTTAATACTCTTGAAGAGTGCGATGTGTTTATTAATTGTAAGCATGATGGATTCAGTCAAGTAGAGATGTTATATAAAGCCACAAAGCTTAATAAGCGTGTTATTAATATTGGATCACAAGCTAGTGATTTTACGTATTTACATAAGTATGCCGTTGAAAAGAAAGCTTTAAGGGAGGCTAATCACCAACTATTTGTTGAAGGCAAAAAGACAACGTGTTTAAATTTTGGTTACTTTGATACAGAAAGATCGGCTCATAAAGAAGTTGATAAAATGCCTCTGGAATATGTAATAGAAATTATTGAATGGGTTTTGATTCAACCATATAGAGTACAGGAATTAACAGTATGCGCATAGACATAGACCATATATTATTAGAATTAGATAGTTTACCTAAATATGATACACAATTATCATTACAAGTTGCAGAAGGTGGTACTGGTGGTGAAGGTAAATTAATGAATCTAAATAACCAAGAAAAGGACTTTAATATATTTGCATATGATTTACCATATACTAATTCGATAATAAAAGATTTAGGTATGTATAGAACTCGTGTAATGAGAATACATTCTAAAACTTGTTATTCATATCATCAAGATCCAACCATGCGAATACATATTCCTCTTATAACAAATGATAAGTGTTTTATGGTTATAGATGACAAAGTTATTAGATATCCAGCAGATGGAAATCATTATATTGTAGACACAACTAAAATGCATACAGCTGTCAATGCTTCCTGGGAAGAAAGAATTCACATTGTAGGTTGTTTTAATGTATAAATAGAAATATGATTGAGAAAATATTAGCGGGCATATTAGCCCTTTCGATAAGTGGATGTAGTATGTTAGGTGGTTTTCAAGCACTAGATCCCAAGAATTTAATTAAGACAGCAGCAACAACTGGTGTCACATACGTCATTGCAGGTCCTATAGCAGCCGGGGCAAATGCAGCAACATCTATAGCAGTTGATTCAGTATTACCTGAAGATAAACCTGCTATAAGTGATATTGAGGCTGGGAATGAAGAACAACTGAGGGCATATATGTTTGCAAA
>Ga0257115_1001423_pt1 | contig 16245 bp, 17 predicted proteins | sample SI112_100mmetaG_FD_194465 | JGI IMG/M metagenome (GOLD analysis project Ga0257115, IMG submission 194465) | Marine microbial communities from Saanich Inlet, British Columbia, Canada - SI112_100m | ecosystem: Environmental > Aquatic > Marine > Inlet | place: Canada: British Columbia | collected...
GTTCATTTTGTGTTTTTTAAAACGGTACTCTGGCAGAACGGTTATGCGTGAGCCTGCAAAGCTTATACAAGGGGGTTCGACTCCCTCGGGTACCTTGCTATTTCGCAAGGCACTGTTATTAAATTCAGTAACACCGTTAGTGAAATCAGTAACATTTGAATTTTTTATCAAAGGTAATTCAGAATGAAAAAGAGTTTGTAATTTTTTTCGGATTGTGTGATCAAGTACTCGTTTATGAGCATATGAAGGGATAAAATTACCTCGCAGATATTCTCTTTCTGTTTTACTTAACATATTGTTACTTTTCTCCCCTCAATGTATTTAGATCTTGATCAAATATTGAAATTATGGGTAAACTTGAATGAATATCTCAAAAACTGTTATTTACTGTAATTCGATATTTTATTTATGAACTTATTTTTCTTATTTACTTGTGTATTGAGTATTTTGTTAATTTCCTCTTTAATTATTCCTGCAAATGCACAATCAGATCATCCAAATCTCATAGTGTCTACTGAACATGTGAATGATTCAATTGTTAATAAATTTGATATGCAAATTGAGGATAATTGGTATGAGGCTACAATTCCTACAAGTTTTCAAATCATGGAAATTATTATAGATGATCCTGAAATTTCAGATATTACCATACTACAACCTGAACCAACTGTGAGGATTGATGGACAAAAAGTACGTATGGTTCAGTCAACAGATGGAAAATGGTATGGATATGTTGCAAATTTACATGATGTAAAATGGGCAGATTCTACTGTATCTGTTGCAGGGACTGGTTTTGATTTTGGTGAATTTTGTGCATCTACAACAAACGAAATGGTGTTGGGAGTAGATTTTGGTGAAACAGAAGGAGTAGCAATTGCACGTCCATTTGTTGGAACATATCCTTCCACGAATGGAGATGTTGATTTTCAACCGTGTTCTGATGGCAATATTTCATCTGGAATAATGATAAACAATGTAATCCGTAATGCTCCTCCACTAACTTTGTCTGAATCTATACCATTAGGTCAAATTGGTATTAGTCCTAATATTTTTCCAGTAATTCAATTGTTCAATAGTATGTATGACATTACATATGAAAAAAATGGTGAAGTTCAAGTTGTGTATGGGGAACAAGCCAATGAATCATCTGTATCTTTAAGTCATTCGTCATATTCTGATGCTGTTGAAATAGCTGGAACTGATTTTGAATTAATATTCAAACAACCACAATTAAACATAGATCCAACAAGTAAAGATATTTGGACATTCTTAATTGCATCAGAAACAAATTCAAAGATAGCATATAGACTATTTGATCAAAATGGAAATTTTGTAGATGATGGAAATAATCCATATTTGATGGCAGGGAATGAAAGGCAATTAACGATAAATTCCATAATGAAACTTCATTATGAGTATAATCAAAATTATTACAACCCACTCCCATCACCATTTCAAGCAAAATCTAATGGATTTCAAACTTTAGATAGTGATGGAGGAGTCACATCAATTCCTTCTACATATGATTTTATTACAGTTATTGAAACGGACAAGAATAGTTCAATATTTACCACCATAGATGAAAATGGAAATTCATCCGTATCTTTGAAATATAGATCTGACAATAATAATTCAATTTGTGAATTATGTATGTACAATTTCAAAGGAAACATAGGAGGTCACACGGAGTTCAATGTACTTCCCACTCCTCCAACTTTTCTAACTGAAACTGTTACCATTACTGAAGATACATTGTTACAGTTACCACTTGTGTTTGATAGAGAAACTTCATTTGGGTATTATAATGTGCATGTAACAAAAGATCCTCACGCAAATGAAATATTTTTATGGAATACTATATTTCCTGATGATATTCTTACTGTGGGTTCAGGATGGTATGGGTGGTATAAAGATAGTAATGAAGGATTAGTTGAAAGAGAATGGTATGAAGTAAAGAATATAGCAAATTTTAGAAATAGTGGAGAGGATTTATCCAATACGAATTTAATTTATCTTCCAGAATCCAATTTTGTAGGAACATCAGAAATTTCATTGTATATTTCAGCTCATACAGGAGGTTCGTATAATCATAATCCATTATATCTTCAAGGAAAAACATCAACAATTTTTGTTGAAATAATACCCGTAAATGATGCTCCAATTACACAACATCTAACAAAAGTTGGCGATGAGGATATTCCAATTAACATTGTGTTGTTAGCAAATGACGTAGATGGAGATACTATTACTTTTGAGGTTATATCTAATCCTACACATGGGACACTTTCAGGCAATATGCCAAATTTGACATATACTCCGGATGCACATTATTTTGGTAATGATGAATTTACATTCAATACTAATGATGGTGAATTAAATGGGAATGTGGAATCTGTAGTAATTACAATAAACCCTGTTGCAGATATTCCAACAGCTAATGCAAATTCTGATCAAAGTGTAGATGTTGATTCTATTATATCACTTGATGGAACACAAAGTTATGATAATGACCCTAGTGATATATTGACATATTCATGGATTCAAACTGCAGGAGATCCAGTAACTTTAACTGATAGTACAAATATCACACCTCAATTCACTGCTCCAAGTAATAATGGACAACTAACATTCATGTTAACTGTAAGTGATGGTGTAGCAACAAGTAATCCTGATGTAGTTAACATCTATGTTGGAGAATCAATCCCTGAACCAACTGTACCTCCAGCTCCTTCATCACTTAATACAAATCCAACAAATGAAACAGTTGTACTTACATGGCAAGCCACTGATGATGGGGGTTCACCAATTATTGATTATGTTGTAGAGTACCAATCAGAAAATGATAATATCTGGAATGTGTATAATGATGGAACAACCTCTAATACCATGTCAATGATTAGTGGTCTTGAAAATAATGTGTTATACCAATTTAGAGTGTCAGCTGTAAATTCTGTTGGAACTAGTACTGTGTCAAGTTTAATTTCTGCAACTCCAATTGCAGTAGAAACAATTGAAGAAACACCTGTTGATAATACGCCAATAACTGAAATTCCAACTGTTGATCCTGAACCAACTGTAGAAATTCCAGTTCCAGAACCTACATTGGGAATTGCATCATTTGTAGATGAATCAAAAGATCCACAAAGTTATGTTAATAGATACTTTAACGAACCAACATACAAGGAATGGTTTGATGAGAACTATTCCCACTACTCTTCAATTTATCAAGCAGTAGGATTGGAAAAACCATCAAGTATTGAATATACCTCCGAACCCATTTCAGAACCTATCACAGAACCTGAACCTGTAATGGATGATGAGATTGTTTTTGAAGAAACCATAGTAGATGAAAGATCAGTACAACAACAATCTATTTCTGAGAATTCAAGATGTCCTGTAGGTGAAGAATGGATTGAATCTGCTGAAATATGCATGATACCTGAACCTGTAATGGATGTAGAACCTGTATCTGAATCTACAAGTAGTGAAAATATCTTTTGTGGTGCTGGAACTCATGCAGTAAATGGGATTTGTGTTTTAGATAGTTCTACAAGTAATGAGTCGGGTGGTGGTTGTCTAATTGCAACAGCTGCATACGGTAGTGAAATGGCTACAGAAGTTCAACAGTTAAGAGAACTTCGAGACAACACATTACTTCAAACTACATCTGGAACTGTATTCATGAACACGTTCAATGATGTTTACTATTCTTTCTCACCAATTATAGCTGATTATGAAAGAGAGAATCCAATGTTTAAAGAAGTGGTAAAAATGACAATTACCCCAATGATTGCATCACTATCTTTAATGGAAAATGCAGAATCTGAAAGCGAAGTGATATCACTTGGATTATCTGTAATTGCACTCAACCTTGGAATGTATCTTGGAATTCCAGCTATAGTTGTGATTGGAATTAGAAAGAAATTATAACTTTCTCAATATGACATGACAAAAAGTTTAAAAAAATAATATTTTGTATGTGACCTATCCTAAATGAAATTTAGATGTTAAACTGCGTGAAAGTGTTTGAAGATGTATATATCTTGAAAATGAAAAAATGATTTTTTTCTATATTGCCTTACCACAATCAATCTGTTCCTGTTACACTGTGGAACTGTTTGGTGTATCAATACAATATTCTGAGAGTCTAATTCTATGTGTATTGTATCATTACAGAGGAGTTTCTAGTGACTAACACCCAATCAAACATTTTGTATATATGACAATAAAATAGATTATTTAGAAAAAGTGGGGGTGTGTATTACCCTATGGTGTCCATCCTCATGTGATTTTTGAATATTATCTAAGGATTCATCACCAACCCAATTCATGTTACAGTCTTTACACTCATACCTGTTAGAAGAAGAGGAAGAATATGAGGGGGACATGGATTGTTGTATGTCCTCCCACAAATCTTTGAACTCTTTTCCCAAAAACCATTCATACTTTGATTTGATAGATATGGTCTTGATGGGTTTTGTTCCAGTTTGAGTATCTGTGATGTCTGCTAGTCCTATTATGGATAGTTGTTCCATCTCTTTGAGTGCTGTAGTCTTTGATAGATGTGCCTTTTCCTCAAATTCTGTAGTAGTTAATGTCCCACCATTTACCACTAACATTTTGAAGAGATCAGTTCTCTGCTTTGATGCACTGGAAAGGGCAACTGGAAGTACCACTCTCAAATCATCTTGTAGGATATAGTTTCTACCACATACTACTGCATGTCCCCTTGCAAGATTGTATAGTGCGTTACTTGCTCTTGATGGATTCTCGATTGTTGGTGTTTCATAGTTATAGTTTGAACCACCTGATTCATGAGTGTGCCATGTTGGAACTACTGCTCTAAGAGATGCAAGAGCAGATGCTACTTTTGTAATTATCTTCTTGGTGTGAAGATCATCTTTGGATATATTCCAAATTACTTTCCCATCTTTAAGATGAGGACAAGTTTCTAATCCATCCCAAAGTTTTGTTATTTCTTCTTTACACTCTTCAAGTTTAGAGTTGTAAGTGTTGTTTCCCATTTGAGATACCATCTGTTTTTCAAACTCTTCATCAGAGATGTTGTCTGCAGGTATTCTAAAGAAGTACATCTTTGCTCCAAGATTACCAAGTAGTCTCCAAACCCCATGAGGAATATCAACTACTGCACCTAACCACATAAAGTGATAGTCTCCAGAGTATCCTCTTTGACCATGTACTCCCGAATCTGATGTGTATCCTCTACCATCAAGAATTCTTGTTAACACTCCAAAGTGTTCTTGTATGTTTTCAGGTTTTGCAGAAAACAACGGTGCAAGTTCTGGAGTGATCATAGTTTTGTGTCTTATCCGTGGTAACAAATCAACTTTGGACAAATCTTTTTTTGTAGTGTTTGCAGAGTGTGACACAAATGCTCTTGGAGTAAATGAATCAGATTGATAAGAATCAGGTAAGACACTTACTATTTCTAGAGTAGTTGATTTGAATGATGATGGACTTCCCATCATAATCAAAGCAAACACTTGTGTGATTCCCTCAATTTTTAGCTGTGCTTTTACTGATAGTAGAGTTTCGACTACGAATCCTCTTCCAGTAAAGTTATCATCTACTGTTGTTACTAATTTGGAGAGAGATTTCTCCATTAGTTTCTGATGTTCTCCTTGAGATAGGGACGTCACAGGGGCAGTTTTTCTAAATTTACTTGCTGAACCCTCGCCTAACATCTCAATGATTTCATGCCTATTTTCATTACATGTCTCAAACACTTTGTCATCTCTGTGGTCAGATTCTGCACCACAAAGTGAGCATTGAAGATATGTCATTGGATTTGATCTCCTATTTGTTTAGCAACATTGTTGCCTGAGATGACTATCGAATCAGCTAGAATTCTAGCAACAAATCTACTTCGATTTACGTCTCCCCTTTTCTTGTCTATTTCATCCCAGAAATTTTCTGGTAATGAGATAGTTCTTTGTGTTATCTTATGTAACATGTAAACTAAATAAATAAAGTTAATAGTATACCATAGTGTTAGAGTATGGCATGCTATCAAATTCCTATGTAAAATCTAAACCAATGATTGAGACTTTATTTCCTTATGGAATGGCAAATATCTTTGTAGGTAAAAAGAACAAAAATGCAATGGACATAATTGCAGGTCTTGCACTCAATGGAAAAAGCGATACATATGAATTAGCAAAATATGTAATTCATAAAGATAAAGATTACATTCATGCAGTAATGAAAATCAGTAATGTTACACGTACTAGAGGCAATGTATTTCATAAATTAATTGAGGGCAGGCTAGAAAAGAGAACAGGAAGGAAAAAAATACCTACACCGTATTTGGGATTAGTTGAAGAGGGTTTTGTATTCGAGTTTGAAAAGCAATTAAATTCTAAAAATAAATTTATTCCAAAATATTATTTGACATTAAAGGGGTGCATTCTCGCATTAGGTTTTAAATTTGATGATGATGAATTAAAAATATTTATTGAAAATGCGTCAAAAAATTATATTGTTTTTGCATATCTTAACATGATTTTATTTAATACCAGTATGAAATTCATTCGAGATATTTTCATTACACCATTACAAATCAAAATAAAACAAAAATATTTCAATTTAGATTTAGATATTAGATTTTATTTTAGTAATATTGCAGAGTTATCCGAATATTCATTGGTTAGAAAATTTAAAAATTTGATAACTCGTTATTATAAAGAAAATAGAGATATGAATACATCTAGAGAATATCAATATATTGAAAAAATGATAGATTGTACAAAATACTATGAGAAACGACCTAAAGATTATGAAGACAGATTAGTTGAGTTTTATTTTCCTAATGAAGATGATGCAGGAGTTTATGGAGAACATTCTGAAAAAAATGATTTTAAATTATTGTATAAGGTTATGAGATCAATACATTATGGGTATTTCACTGCCAATAACCATATTCTTACACCTACACCTAGAAAAAAACTTCCCATGTCAAAAGAACTTCGAAGACATAAGAAATACAAAAAACGAAGTAAGGAAGATATTAAATTGTTGAAGAGGTTAAAATCCCAGTCCAAATTTTAGTCCATTTTCTTTTATTGTTACTCATCAAGGGGAGAAAGTAATGTCTTTGAGATACATTTCCTCGTCTTCCTTGCATGAATTCAGCTAGTAGAGGATCTATCTTAGTTGCATTGATTGTATAATTGAGTTTTCTTAAAAATCGTAATTCAAATCCTAAATCTTTCTTATTGATGTAATTATAAAGTCCACGACTTACAGTAAATGTAATTTTTTCATGTAATGAAGGGTGACAATATACAGAATTTGCTTTCTTTGTTTTTCGATCCCAGAACAATTCCATGACACCATCACGACATAATTTTGAATGTCCATTAAAAGCACGCATAGCTTCTTCAGATCTGAGTCCAGTACTAAGAGCAAATTTTGCAAATATGGAATATCTTACAGGTAATTTATTAATTATTTCAACTACTTTTTCAATTGGTAGATTCTTTGCATGTTCATAGTTGTAAGAATTATTTCTTACTGTCCACTTGATCTCTTTTCGTTTCAACCAAGTTGTAAATTGTTCGTGAAAGAATGTATCATATTTGATATCAACATATCTAGTAAGTAATGCAAGGGACTTTATGATTTCAAGTTTTTTTCTATTGTGTTCCATAAAGACAAGTTCATCAGTAAAGATTAGATGAAAATGAGAATTAGCATTGTTAAACATCTTTTTTGCATAAGCTGGATGACGATCAAAATATAACCATTTTTTAAAATCGTCCCAATCAAATTTTTGAAGAAATGATTGAAAGTTATTTCCATTGTTGAGTAAAGGTACAAAAGGCGTGAGCCAAGTATCAGCTTTTCGAGGCAACGCCTCTGCAAAGCTTATACAAGGGGGTTCGACTCCCTCGGGTACCTTATCCTACTATGACTTGTCCTTTCATCCAAGGATGTAGTGTACAAAAATAATCAAATGTACCGGATTCATCAAATGTAAGAGTGTACGATTCAAACGGATCTAAATGTCCACTATCAAAAAGTTCAGTTGGAGTTTCATAAAATCCTGAAGTTACACTGTGAAAAGCTGAGTCTTCATTTACCCATGTTACTTGTTTACCTATTTCAATGACAATTTTAGATGGAATGTAACATCTATCAGTCTCCTCACATCCAGGGCGGGAAACTTTTGTTGGCATCACAACATCACCAATAATAATTTGTTCATCTACATTTTCTTCAACATTTTCTTCAACAGTTGAACTGGGAAAAGAAAATGCAACACCTACAAGAATTATAGCGCCAATTATTCCCAGAATCATTATTTTTTTTAGCAAATCACATCATATCCTAAACAGAGTTATTACATAATTACCAAATTCTCTAAATATATAACATATTAGAAAATGAATGTCTCAAAATTCAAATGGGTTATTAGAATACATTCCAGGTTCACGTGCACTATTAATCCAAAAGAAATCAAGTCCCCCATTAGATGGATTTAGAGAAAATATTAGTGAAAGTATTCAGGAATATGCTGAAAATTCTAAAAGTGAAGTTGAGAAAGGAAATAATTTTCTTCAATGGGTTTTAACCCGTGTTTTTGAGGCTACAGAAGATGATGCTGCAGATGCAATTGTGGATGGTGCAAACGATCTTGGAATTGATGCTTATCTTCCAGTAGATTTTTCAGATAATACAATTAGATTATTTCAATCAAAATATGGTACATCTCACTCACTTGAAGCAATTGCAAAATTCAAAGAAGATGCAAAACGATTACTCACAAAAGACATTACAAAAATGAGACCAGAGTTAGCACAACTAGTTACAAAAATTAAAGAAAAAAATCTCAAGGTAAAATGCTGTTATGTTACAAATCAAAAAGTAGAGTATGAGGATGAAATGGTTGAAGTTATTGATGAAGAAAAAATTATTCAAAACTTGTGGGATAGAATAAAAAAACCTGCAGCAGGGAAAAAATCTTCAATTAAATTAGAGAGAATGCTTAGACATGAAAATACCATATTAGGAATTTTAAAGTTACGAGAACTAACGGAATTTGTTAGTAAAAGTAGAGACTATGTGTTTGAATCAAACATCAGACAATGGATGCAATTCAAAACAACAGTTAACAAAGGATTACGTGAAACATTACAAAATAATCCGAACAAATTTTTCTTTTACAATAATGGAATAACAATTGTAGTTAGTGACTTTGCAGAATTGGGTGAAAATATTATTGAAATGCATGCACCACAAATTGTAAACGGTGCACAAACATCAAATTCAATTTTAGATCATTCAAAGAGAACAAAAAACATGGACGGTTCAATGACAGTTACTATTATCAAAGCAAATGATGAAGAAGAGCAAAATAATATTACAAAATATAGAAATTCTCAAAATTCAGTTAGAGGAAAAGATTTAGTTTCATTAATGGATTTTCATAAATCTATTAAATCACAATTGAGAAATTGTGGTTATTTTTATGAAATTCAAGCAGGATCTTTTGATACAAAATCAAAATCAAAACAATGTGAATATGTGGGTGATTCAATATACAATAATTATCTTCCAGATAATCACAAGAAAGTAATTGTTGCTAAAGATGCAATACAATCACTTGTAGCAGGAATTGAACAAAGACCAACTGAAGCATACAGTTCACCGGCTCAATTTTTACCAAGAGGAAGTAAATATGATGATATCTTTAATGACAATTTAAAAGATGATTATAGAATTTTGTTATATCCATATCTTGTTAAAGAATTTGCAAAAAAATCATTAAAGTATGGAAAAAAAGGTGGACATAAAACAAAAAGGTATTCAACATTATTTTTTGTTGCAGTATATTTCAGAATTCTACACAGGAAAATTTTAGAATCAAAAGGGGATTTTAAGACGGATGTAAGAAAATTAGAGCCTATTTTTCGTAGTTTCAAGCTTAATTCTAGAATTTTAAAAATTACAGATGTCATTGTTACTAAATTTCTTGATGATACAGTAGTTGATGATGAAATTGAATTAGCTAATACCAAACATAATTTCTTTTCTCAACATGTCTGGAATGATACAATGCTTCGTGTAATTGATAAAAAAATTAGACAAGAAGAAGATGAAATATTAGCACTAAAAAAACTTGCAAATAATTTATTTTAATTTTATAGGTAGTAATCCAACCAAGTAAAAATCTTGCAGGAGGTTTACATTGGTCAGACTGCCTACCTAATCTCAGTAAAAACTAGTATTATTTAACATAATTTTTGTTATAACAATAATTCTAGAATGTTTTTTATATAGATGAAAAAGAGCAAAATTACTTCAATGTCTAAAGATAACTGTGCTATTTGTAGTGAAAAAATTGAAATTCCATTCAAAGCAATGGAAGAATGGAAAATAGAAGGATTACTTTGTGGAAAATGTTATTCTAAAAAACTCCATGAACATTATCCCGGAGAACACGTTAGAGTAAACAAAGATTTAGATTAATTTTCTTTTGAATACTTGTTAACATTAAGACAATTCCAAGTTAATGGATCATCTTTAACATCTTTTTCATCTAAAAATTTAATATCAGAAATTGTTTTTTTTCTTTTTGATAAATTCACTTGGAAACTAGAGAATTTTTTACAATCACAATCATTAAACAAACATACATCATCATCACCTTCATCATGATCTCGTGCTTCATGACTACAAGCACACATTGCATTTTTTTTGGCATCATCAAGAGTTTGTTTTTTGTATACTCCTAATCTTAGATATGCTTCGCCTCCATGACCTTTCTTAAATCGTTCATAATGTTCTGATTTTGGTAATACTTTGAAAAATGATACATTAGTTGCAGGCTTTTGTGAATCAGAGCCCAAGATGAACCAATAATCATCACCAGTTTCTACAAATCTGATTTTAATGGATGGATCTACCCACCAATGAATAGTATCATTCCAAATAGTCATAGATTCTTTTCTTTCAGTAAATAATGGAACAACATTCATTCGGAGATCATAATACCTGTAAGCTACTCCAACAAAGTCATCAAACCAAGGAATTGATGATTGTGAGGAAGACATTGTTGAAAAATCAGGTAGAGTCTATTTATCTGATCTGAATGCATGGTAATACCCTTATATCTTGGTTTTAAACAAAATACACATGGTATCTTACAGAACAAGTATGCAGATCGTAGCAGACTTACTTACAGTTACTGAACAGTCTGGACAAGATGGTATCAAAACAACATCTCTTCTAACTAAAGCAAATTTATCACATTCTAGATTATCAAAATTCTTAGCAAATTTGACTGGTGCAGGTCTAATTAACAAAATAGAATTTGATGGTAAGAATACTTTTGTAATTACATCAAAAGGTAGACAATATTTGGAATCATATGTGAATTTTTCAAGTATTGCAGAATCTTTTGGTTTAGAACTTTAAAATCTATTTTTTAGATCTTCTTTTTGTATTTGCTTTTTGCCGTTCTTTTTTGTCTTTATAGGAACTGTAAAAGATAATCACGATAATTCCCCCTATAGAACCATAAAACAATGGGAGTAAGGGAACTGGTCGTAAATCACCAGTTAAAGGTGAAATAAACGCAATTGGAATTCCAACTACCATGAAAATTAAAAGTACTGTAAGATACTTGTCCACAGTTTTGATTATTTACAAAACCATATATCTTTTTGATTTTACACAGTTACAATAGAAGATCATGGCAAAATTACTTGAAATAATAGGATTGGTTCTAGTTGCAATCATGTCATTGAGTTTTGTTGGTGCACTACAACAATTTGGAATAGAACCAGGATTAAAAACAGTATTTTGGATTTGTGCAGCAGGTGCGTTAATGATAATCATATACAGAAAAAGGAAAAGAAAACAAGAAGAAAAAGAAAATTAAAAAAATTAAACCGTAATTATGAAATGATCAGCTAAAAATCAACCGACAGATCTATAAAGGATAATTTATCGTTAGTATAAGGGGAGCATGACAGAACAAACTAAACAATGGTGGGAAGGTTTAGGAACAGAACTAGAAATAGATATCGAAACCTTCGATGAATAAAAATTTTAATTTTTAAATTATTTTATAAAATAAAAGCCTTGAACGGGGTACGAGCCCGCGACCTAACGCTTACGAGGCGTTCGCTCTACCAGGCTGAGCTACCAAGGCATGTTTGGACAATTCCATCAGAGTTAATAAAAAGTCTCTCAGAGTGGGATTAATTGAAAAAGACAATATCAGGTATTAGAGGAATTTTTGGAGACGATCTTAACCTAAAAGATGTATTAGAATTTTGTAATAATTTTTCATCGTTAATAAAATCAAAACAGTGTGTAATTGGAAAAGATACAAGACCTACAGGTTCTATGATTAAAAAAACTGCTAGTGCAGCTTTAATGAAAAATGGAATTGATGTATTAAATTTAGGAACAGTACCAACTCCAGTAGTTTTTAGAGAATCTAGAAAATATGGAGCAGGATTAATAATTTCTTCATCACACAATCCAATTCAATGGAATGGATTGAAATTCATAATTGATGGTAGAGGAATAAATGAACAAGAACTACCACAAATAATTGAACATCAAGAAATCCCAAAATCAAGTATAGGTATCGAAAGTGATATTTCATCATCATACATTGATGATGCTCATAAGATCATTGGAGATATAGAAAATCATCCCGAAATTGTTGTAGATATTGGTGGAGGGGCTGCAAAAGGATTTGCTTCAAAATTATTAGAAAATTTAGGATGTAAAGTTCAAATTCTAAATGAAGATCTGGCAAACAGCTCTAGAGGGCCTGATCCTACATATGATGAATTATCTGATTTGAGAGCAGCATCAATTAAGAAAGAGATCGGATTTGCGTATGATTTGGATGGAGATCGCTTAGTTGTAGTTAGAAATGGTGTAAAACAAACACCTGATGTAACATTAGGGTTAGGTGTTGCAAAATCATTAGAGTTAGGATACAAAAAATTTGTTTTAAGTATAGATTCAAGTGTATCAATTGAGAAATTTATCAAAGAAAAAGGAGGAACTGTTCAAAGATCTAAAGTGGGAGAAGCAAATGTTATTGAACTCATGTTAAAAACATCTGCGCAAGCTGGTGGAGAAGGAAGTAGTGGTGGTTTTATTTTACCTGAATTCAATTACTGCAGAGAAGGGATTCTCACTAGTGGTTTAATTGCATCAATGTTAGGAACTACAAAATTTAATGAGATTTTAAATTATATGGAAAGTTATTCTCAAATAAGAGACAAAATCAAAGTTGATTCTGAGTTTCATGACAAAGTAATTGAAGAAATGAATTCTAAATTTTCAAAAGAGTATTCAGAAACAAACACACTTGATGGGATGAAAGGGATAATAGATGAAGATAGTTGGGTGTTGATTAGAAAATCAAACACTGAAGACATCATAAGGGTTTCAGCAGAATCAAACGATAAAGAAAAATGTAAAAATATTGTAAATAATACATTAGAATCAGTGAGACAATGCTATGACAAAGTTAGATGAAACAACAATTATCAAAATTTTCCAGAGAAAATTTGGCAATAAGAGATTTGTTTCAGAAGATGTAGAAATTTTCAACATTGGTAAAATCAAAATTGCTGTAAAAACTGACACCCTAGTAGAAAGTACAGACATTCCATCAAAAATGAAATTGTTTGATGCTGCAAGAAAAAGTATTGTTGCATGTGTAAGTGATTTTGCTGCTAAAGGAATTCAGCCTCAATATGGAATAATCTCAATGAATTTACCAAAGTCTATTTCACGCTCAAAAATAGATGAGATTGCCAAGGGATTCAAAAAAGCATGCAATGAATATGGAATCTCAATACTTGGTGGAGATACCAACGCAGGCAAGGAAATTGTGTTTAATGTGTGTATTTTTGGTGAGACTAGTAGTATTGTAAGTAGAAAAGGTTCTAAAAATAATGATGTAATTTTTGTAACAGGACCATTTGGTTATACATCTGCAGGCTTGAATATTCTTCTTGGAAAGAAAAAAGGTAAAGCAGGATTTGTTAAAAAATCAATTAAAGCAGTAGTAAACCCCAAACCAAAACTCAATTTTGGAATAAAAAATAAAAAATATTTTTCCTCATCAATGGATTCTAGTGATGGGTTATCTACTACATTAAATGAAATGTCCAAACAAAGTAAAAAGAAATTTGTGATAAATAACATTCCATCAAAAAAAGATCTAGAAGAACATGCTAAATTGCAAAAATTTAGTTTAATTGATTTAGTTTTTCATGGAGGAGAAGAATATGAGTTTGTATTTACAGTAAATCCAAAGTATAGACGTACAATTTTGAAGAATGCAAAACTTCTCAAAACACCAATTATTGAAATTGGTCATGTGACATCAGGTAATGGTGTTTTTGTACAAGAAAATGATAAAAATATTCGTTTGAAAGATTTAGGATGGAAGCATTTCAAATAATTATTCGTTGTGAGAAAAATCTCGTTCTACATTATTTACAATATTAAAGATGGATTCAGCTGATAAAATATTAACACAATCTTTAATCCATAAATTATCAATATACAACAAACGTTTCATATCTTTTTCAGGTAATTCATCAGGACTAGATTCAGGATAAAGTGTATGAATTCTATATCCTTCATTTGCAATTTCTTGACATTTTTTTTCTTGTGGAGATAAAACATCATCAGAAGGGATCAGAAACGAAAAAACTACTGAACCAAGCAAAAGAGTTGCAATTCCAATACCAATTGCCATCAAAAGAATTGACGCCATCAAAAGTTCTCAATCCATACAATATATGAAGAATAATCAATTTCATGCCAAATTATCAAATTTAGAGTGATTTGGAAAATCAATGTTTTTTAAACCCTTTAAGGCGTGGATACACATTGTCTGAAACTGAGGCTCAAGTAGAAGAAACACCAGTCGAGAAGACTGAAGCAGTCGAGGAAGTAAAATCCGAGGCTCAAGTGGAAGCAAAGGCTCAACCAGAGACAAAAAAAGAAGGCCCAGAAAAATGGGGAATTGCTCACATTTACAGTAGTTACAATAATACAATTATTCATATGACTGACCTAACAGGTGGTGAAACAGTCGCCATCAGTTCTGGCGGTATTCATGTTAATGCTGATAGATACGAATCATCACCATTTGCTGCAATGAAAGCTGCAAATTCAGTGGTAGAATCTACAAGAACAAAAGGATTCACAGGATTTCATATCAGAGTTCGCGCAGTAGGTGGAGTCGGTTCCAGAGTTCCTGGTCCAGGTGCACAAGCTGCAATTAGAGCATTAGCAAGAGGCGGATTTAAAATTGGAAGAATAGATGATGTTACACCAATTCCTCACGACACCACTAGAAAGAAAGGTGGAAAAAGAGGAAGAAGAGTTTAATCAACTATCTTTATTTTTACATTACAACCTTTAGAAATAAAATAATCAGTGATAAATTCTGCAAATTTTTCATGTGGTGCATATTTATCATATTTTGCCAACATGTCAGCAAATTTTTCCTCTATACCGTTTTGTAAATTCGGTTTAAAAGATAATTTAAAAAATGTCCATCCAAATTTTGGTGATGGTTCACTTACTTCATATCCATTGTATGCACCAACTAGTGTTTCCATATGTGAAAGTGCTTTTTTGATTGTCAGTAAGTCTTCTAGATAATTTTTTGTTCCAATTTCTAATATTCTACTCATTAGTCATCACTGTCATCAGATGATTCTTTACTAAGTTTGTCACTTAGTGATACAAATTTTCCATCTTGTTCAACGTTGATTTTTGTTTGCATTTTAATATTCAATCCAATTGATCTAAACAATGCTAAGAGTTGTCCACCATCAAAAGACTCATTAATTTCACCACTCTTAATTAATTCAAATAATTTTTGGATTATCTGTGTAGTTTCATTTGGAAATTGATATTCTGCATTTTCTAAAACTTCTAGTCCTCGGTATCCTAATTTTGCTACTAGTAAATCTCTAGGATTTTCTTTAATTTCTTTTGATGGTTCTTGAGAGGATTCTGATGACTCAGATGTTGGTTCTACGTTTTGTGAGGAAATATTTTTTTGCATTTCAGCTAGACGTTTTGCGTTTAGTCGTTCGAGCTCTGAATCTTCGCTCAACCCTTAATCACACCTATAGGCACCAATTTTGCAACTTTTGTGGCTATTCCTAGATTGTGAGATACATTGACTACTGCATCAACGTCTTTGTATGCTTGAGGTGTTTC
>Ga0257115_1001443_pt1 | contig 16101 bp, 12 predicted proteins | sample SI112_100mmetaG_FD_194465 | JGI IMG/M metagenome (GOLD analysis project Ga0257115, IMG submission 194465) | Marine microbial communities from Saanich Inlet, British Columbia, Canada - SI112_100m | ecosystem: Environmental > Aquatic > Marine > Inlet | place: Canada: British Columbia | collected...
ATCTTGGTCGAGGAGTTTGGATTAAGCTCGCGCATTACACAAAACAGAACCGGATGGAGCAAACGCCTTTGTCAGGCGAGGCCCTCAACCTAATCCATTCAATCAGGGCGACAGCTTCTGATGGTTCGACGCATCTCTTTCCCGGAGCTGTTCCCGGTCGACCGATCAGCGACATCTCAAGGTTTTGGCGAAAAGTTTGCGGGGAAGCAGGTATTGAGGATTTCCGCATGCATGATCTTCGTCATACTTTCGCATCACACCTCGCATCTTCCGGTCAAAGTTTGCATATTATTGGCCGACTGATTGGGCACACTCAATCACAAACGACAATGAAATATGCCCATTTGGCAGACCAGCCTTTGCGAGCCGCAACTGAGGCGTTTGGTTTGACGATCGAATCATTGACGGCAAGACATTCAGAGAAATAAATGAACAACGAAACTTCAGACCTACCCCAAACAGTTCAAGATCAGATTTTTCATATATTGGGGGAAGCCGACCCAATCGAACGCGATAGAATTCTTCTCGACCTTCAAGAAATTGTCTACTCCATTGAGGAGGCACAGATGACATTGGACGGCGAAATTAGGCCACTTACAAAATTCGACCGGAGAGATTTGGTGGACGCCAAGAAGAGTTTAAAGAAAACCATTTCGACACTGAAATCACTTCCAAGAATATATCGACACGATTTGGCTGAGCGATTTGGCAATGACGGGTTTAAGCTCTTGAAACTCATCAGAGATTGCGAACGCTTACAATCCGAGCTGGTCAAGTACGACACTGAAACACCTTTGAAGAAGCACAGGCAAGCGAACGAAGGCCTGCGTGCTGCTGTCATTTCTCTGGCCCTTTTATATTCCGACTATCATGGGAAAGAAAGAGTGCCAAAAGCCCGCGAGGATTTTGACGCTGATATCGGCGGACAATATCCTCCATACAAAGGTCCATTCTACGATTTTTGTATGATTGTCTTTCGTGTGTACGCCAGCAAAAAGCTCATTTCCAAATTGCACTCCATGGTTAACAGTGTCCGAGATGACTGGACAGAAGTGACCAAATTGTCTCCACTTCCCACCATTCCGGATAAGTAGCGGATACTTCATAACTCTCCTCAGCCAAACACGGCAAGTTATAAAAGAGGAGAATATGAAGAATGAAAACCAACTGTATAAATCTGAAATCCAGAAATCTCGCGAATGAAAAGCAGATCGCGTCTGCCCTCGGTTTGAGCGTGAAGACCCTTCAAAACTGGAGATGGGCTGGTGGCGGTCCCAAGTACTTCAGGATTTCTGGTCGCTCAGTTCGATATCTATGGGCTGAGGTCGAAGCTTGGCTGGAAGGCAAAGTCGTCGCAAATACATCGGAGGTGTTGTCATGAACGACGGCAAATCACCTCGCGACCAACAAAGTACGGCGTCCAATTTCGCTCAATCACACCAAATGATGACGACGTCACTTGTCCGTTTACCCGGCCCAAAAAAGATCGCTGCAAACAACAACAGCTATAGCGTGCTGCCTATTATCCCGACTCCTGAACCAGTTAGCCCACCAGAACCAGTTAGCCCACCAGAACCAGTCATACAGATGACTGAAGAAGAAAAGATACTGCACTGGCTACTGACTGAGACAGGCATGTCCTTTTGTGACGCTTTCCCCGACGTTCCTAAGAAATCGCGTCTACGAGAATTCACAAATCGTGAACGCCTATGGCTATACATGGCTGGACTACTGAGCATAGGAGTGGAGAACGGCATGCCCGAAATCGTTTCGGCAACGATCAACCTCCGGCCTAACGAGAGGCTTTGTGACGCCATGGATAATTTGAAGTTAGGCCTCAAAAGGCGGGGCCTCTCGACAGCCATTAATTGGACAGGCGTCGAAGTTCCAGCAAGAATTTCTGGAAAATCAAACAAGCATCAAAGACATGGTCACGTCGCGATACAAGGCATTGAAGTTCACTCAGTTGAGTGGGTTGCGCTTCAGGTGTGGCTGAAGGGTCGTAATCGCAAGTTGCCTAGATCCGTACACGTCAAGCCGGGTTACTCGCTAGAAGGCCTGGTCGGCTATTTCTTGTGCTATCGAAACTTTGGCGTTAAGGGCGCAAGGATTCCGGTTGCTCGAGGGCCACTTTTTCAGCGGGCGTCCGTAATTGCCGAAAAGGGCATCGAAGTCTTGATGGACGCCTTTGTTGATTACTCAACGTCGTCCCAATTCGCAAACAAGGCAAATTGCTGACGTCGCAAAGTTCCGCTGTCTAGCGGAAAGTTCACTCAACTTTTTTTAACAGGTTTTCGGAGTGGTTATTCGACCACACTCTCCGAAGGCGCTCGAGGAATCGGAATGGTTTCGATCTCGAGAAACAAACGTGGTCGTCCAACAGCCGGCGAAAGGCACCTACTATGAACATTACCGAAGAAATGTCGAAAGACTATACCATGAGCGATAATCTCGTTTTCAACACCGATATCGGATGTTGCGATTTTGAGGCAGGAATTACGTTTGGGAAAGATTTCAAGCTGAGCATCTTTCTCGAATTGCAACGGTTTTTGACAAATGCCAGTACGGAATTCAGTCTTGACGGTCACCTCAATGAGGGAGGGAATTCAAAACAAACTGCAAAAAAGGCGCAGGAATTAGCCGAAATACTGGAAAGCACGCTCCACCGAAAGATGGAGTGCTCTATTGCCGGAATTTCAGAAGAGCTTGTTGTGGACCTAGCTATTATGCTTCCAATGCAGCTCGCTAAACTCAAGAAGCTATATATGGCAGATCAATTTGATCGTATTACTTCTGAATCAAAAAAGCTAAACCCGCAATAAATGAATGTGATGCGTTTATTCGAAAGTTTCTTCGAATAAGCGCATCTCGTTCTTTTTCTACGCAAGGGAAATTCCGACCTTAACAAATATCACTGGAACTCCATTGCGGACAGGCATACGCCCTGGCACCGTATAAATGTTGAAAACCATCGTTTCATGTTTATACGGACAGGGAAGAATTATGAATGACAGACGTTTTGTAGCTTACTTTCGCGTTTCAACGGCCCGGCAAGGGCAGAGCGGATTGGGCCTTGAGGCTCAGAGATCATCAGTCATGGCATTTCTCGACAAGAACGCTGATCTGGTCGAAGAGTTCGTCGAAATCGAAAGCGGCAAGAAAGCTGACCGGCCGAAATTACTTGCAGCGCTGGCTAGCTGTAAACAACACGGCGCGACTCTGATTATCGCCAAGCTCGACAGACTAGCTCGCAACGTCGCCTTCGTCAGCTCTCTGATGGAAGCAGGCATTGAATTCATCGCCGTTGACAATCCCCACGCATCAAAACTGACAATTCATATTCTATGCGCCGTAGCCGAGCACGAGCGCGAAATGATCTCGCAGCGCACCAAGGCTGCTCTCGCTGTAGCCAAAGCCCGAGGCGTCAAACTCGGCAACCCGAACGGCAACCCACGCCAAATGACAGAAGCCAGGCAAGTCATGCGACAGAAGTCTGCTGACCGTGCCACAATGATCCGCCCGATCATCAGCGAAATTCAACAAGCGGGTTTACAGAGTTATCGCGAAATCGCCAAGGCATTGAATGCTCGCGGCATTATGACGGCCCGCGGTGGCAGATGGCACCCTGCATCCGTTCGTAACGTCATGATGAGAGCGTCCATATCAACTTGATCCCCCATCAATATCAATTTGCTGTCGCCTGACTTTCAGACAGGCTCTCAGCGGCCCTCAGAGACTCGTACAGAGTCATCGAGTCAACTGCGCCAGCTTCCTACAGGAAGTGCGTCTATGCAGCTGACAGACTCTTATCTTTCTTCAAATCAAACACGCTGGTTTAGGCTAAAAATAGCTGAGAAGAATCTCATCCATGATCATGGTTTGCAGCTGATGGCCTAAACTAACAATCAGTGAAACTCATGCTGCCAAAATATCAAGCCAAGGTTCGGCTTTTGGATGCCGTCAACATTTGCAAGGCAGGCCGACATAGTTGCCACGAGAAAAACCGGCAAGGTAAAAAAAAGAGGCCGCCCCCCACCCCATGGCACCACCATGCTCTCATTTTGCGGAGGTTATTTTAGGCCCCTGCTCCGTCACCCGTCACGGCCACAAAATTATCTGATTGCGGCTTTAACCGGGTATATATTCATGATTCAGCCCCTGAAACCGGGTACGTACCCGGTATTATGAATACGTATTCACTTGATCACTTTGCGAAACCGCAGAATACTGCCGTTTCAAGAAGTGCATGAATAGGCATTCAATAATTCAAAATCCCAGTGCATATTCACGTTTTATTCAATAATAACAATGTGTTACTGTAACAGTTGAATACAGGTGGGTATTTCAGGGCACTTTTGACATTTTGGTCACCAAACTTCCGTCTGCAATCCACGAACTGCTTGTCAGCTATACGATTTCTTCCCCGGGCCCTCGAGTTTCAACCATAGAAAAAATACAGACCGGACCTCTCTCACGGCACCATGATATTCGCATTTTGCTGAAGACCTATCAGGCCCCTTTGTTGTCGCATTGCCAAAGTTCCGTGAATGATCAATCAATCCAAGGCTTGCTTCTCATTCAAAACCTTCGCCTTTTTCGATGCAACAAAATCACATCGGCTAGCCCCGATTAACAGATTTTTTCAATATAACGTCTGCTTAGCCCTTCTAAGCGGAAGTGATTTGGTGGTGGTGAGATAGTCTGAAATTAGCCAGGAAGAGACATAAACAAAGCACCTGAATGAATGTCGGAAACGCGTACCAGAGCCATAATCCCTCACATTCAAGGAATGGAATTCCAGTGCGTTTCGCTCTGCTGTCGACAGCCTGACTTACGATGCTCATCAGCTGGAAAGGGCGTCGCAGGAGGAAACAGGGAATCGGTAGTTCTGTCTCTTTCTGTCATGAACTACGCGAGTACACCGGCGTGAGCGAGCTTAGGCGTCAATCACTAGATTGGACTTCGGCACCGTAATACAGGTGTGACAGGAGCCGTCATCAGCCGGTGTCCCCGGGTCGTTGAGATAGTCGACCTCACCCTCCTTGATTGCCGTGATACAGGAGCCGCAGTTGCCCGCCAGACAGCCGCCGCTGATGTTGACGACACCATTTTCCTCTGCCAGTTCCAGAATTGACTGTCCACCCCCGGCCCATTTTACCTTCTTGTTTGAACGTGAGAAATTGACCTCGAAGGTCTCAGCCGGGGACGCATCTCCGACTGCCGCAACATCCTTGGCCTTTTTCACCGAGGCAGGACCAAAGGCTTCGAAGTGGACCCTCGCTTCAGGAACCCCCCATTCCTCCAAACCCTCTACCAGAGACCCCATCATCGGAGGTGGGCCACAGAGGTAAAAATCAAAATTGTTGGAGCCAAGCTTCTGTTTGAACAGGTCGATACTGACCCGCTCGCCGCACTGAAAGTCCTCACCCTCAACATCGTCGATACCCGGCCTGGAATAACAGACAAAAAGGTGAACATTTTCATTTTCCAACGCAATTTGCTGGAGGTGCGGCTTGAACGCGTGACTCTCGTTGTTGTCGATGCCGTAAAAAAAATAGGTCTCGCGCTTGGAGCCTGATTCAACGATTGAATTCAGCATGCTGAGAACAGGAGTCAGGCCGACGCCGCCGCCGATCAGGACCACAGGACCATGGGATGAGGTATCCAGAAAAAAATGACCTGACGGCGCTTTGACGTCAATGATGTCACCGACATTGATCTGATCAAGGAAAAAGTTGGACGCCAGACCCGGCGGAATATCCGGTTTGTCATGCGGCGGCGGTGCGCGTTTGATTGTGACCCGATAATAGTCGGGGTGCAGGGGACTGTCGGACAAGGAATAACAGCGGATGACGGCCTTGGGTTGACCGGGAATATTCAGATTAAAGGTCAGGAATTGACCAGGCTCGAAAGGCGGCAGGTCCTTGCGGTCGTGGGGTTTCAGATAAAACGAACAGGTATCCCTGACCTCGATCTCCTTGCCAGCGACCTCGAATTTGCGAAAACCATTCCACGACAGATCTGATTTCTCCCGCTCGATCCGACGACGGTCCGAAATCAGACCGATTTGTGCCTGCAGCAAGTTGCGATCGATATCATGTGACTGGCGCGCCAGGATGGTTCGGCGGTGATAACTGATCGCCATCGTGCCGACGTAAATAGACAGAATGCCAAGGAAGGTGGCGGCGGCCAAATCAATCAAAACATCCATCGTCCCATCTCCTCGTCGCTTTGCGGGCGACTGTTAATATCTTCTCCGCACCTCGAACCGCTCGCCCGAAATATCAGCAAGGTTGTCGCGCCAGTCGAACACGGCCAGCGCCAGTAACAAGAACGATTTCAAACAGTCAGTTTTCATTTCGTGTAACCTGTTCGTGAAACCCGGGCTGCTGGTGATATCTATGACAAAGCCGACAATCCTGACGCACACGGTTTTCGGTGTGGCAGCTGACGCAAAGATTCTTTTTCATTGAAATGAAGTTACTTGAAAACGTCTTTGCGTTGAAATCGGCGTAGCCAGCGACAAAATCCGCCTTGAGGTCTAACTTGTGGCAGGTGGTGCAGCCCTGATTGGGGTCGGCTAGTTTGACGCCTTGCGGATTGACGAGATTGAGATGCTCACTGTGCGAGTAGGTCAAATAACTCCGCTCCGCATCCTTAAAGTAAGTCCATTCGATATAGGCCGGACCAGTGTCGCTGTCGCTGGTGACAGCATGGCATTTGATGCAGGCACCGGGACCTTTCTTGGGAGACAGCAGATATTCCCGCATGTTGTCGACACGCTCCTTGCCCGCTTCATCTTCTGCCTTGACGGATACGGCAAGATCAAGCCAGTTTTTGACGACGGGATCACCGTGGCCGGCAGGCAAGTAGAGCAGTTCCAGAAGATCGCCATACCAGCCGCCGAAAATGGCGTCAGTCGGTAATTCGTATTCGAGATTGGCGGCCCAGGCGCAAGCCATTTGCTTGACAGCCTCAGTGTTCAGCCCGGCGAACAATTTTTTGGCGGTCACTTCAGCGCCACTGTCCTCGATCACCCCGGTCAACGGCGCGGTACCTTCTTCCGCCATCGCCATCACCAGTTCCTGGAAGGCCTCACCGTATTCATCCGGGTCGTCACCGCTGACCTTCATCAGGTAAGCCGCGATCTCGCTCATTTCATCGGCGGAAATGCTTTCAAATTCCTCATCTTCTTCCTCTTCTTCGGGAGGGGCACAGACCTCGGCTACTGCTTCACGGTCGAGCGACGACTCGACGAACTCGGGTAACCTCAGAACCACCATCGGCCGTTTGGAAATTTGATCGGCGTGACAACCGGCGCATGATTCCTCAAAGCCCCGAGGTTTGATCGAACGCTCTGCCTGTTCGCTGTTGTGGCAGGTGGTGCAGCTTTTTGGCACGTTTTCAGCTAGGCCTTTGTCGAGGAAATGCTTGTTGAAGTGCCTGGCGTGGTCAAAGCGTATGGAAGTCCTGCGAAAATGAGGAAATTGTTTGGAGAATTTTGGATGGCCGTGATCAAATTTGGAGAAGGGCTTCTCGTGGCAAGTGGCGCACTGTTCGTCGCTGATCCTGGAAATGTCGGAGTCTTCGCCTTTGTGTTCGGTGTGGCACATGATGCATTCGATCTTGCGCACCTGTTTTTCCTTCGGGAACACAGCATTATGCGGAGATGTCGCCGGGCCACCGAAGGTATGACACTCGGTGCACGACTTTGTCATCTTGTTCTTGCCAAATGCCGCCATCAGCCAGACCATGGGCTTTTTGTCGTGAGCCTCATGACAGGTCTTGCAGCCCTGGGTGCCGGTAAATCCGGTATGATTTCTGGTTAAAGGGCCAGAATCCAAGGCTCCAATGAGGAAGGTTTCGGCGAAGATTTCGTGGGGTTTGGAAAGATGGGTGAACGTGGCAATGAGTGCGATCACCAACCCCACTGCCATGACCGATAACCGCCAACGCTTTATCCGCAGCGTCTGCCTCGGCACGCAAGGCGGTCGGCTACATCCGCAACGGCCATCCGGATCGGGACCGTTCTCACAACGTCCGCCGTCGGCTTGAGGCCGCCGACACTGCCAGCTGCCGTTATTGTCATACGGCGTGCACTCGGCGGTACCGCCGCAACTCCCGTCCTCGTTGGGATCATGACGGCAGGGTTTTCCCCATTCTGCCGCCCGGCCGCATTTATTGTGTTGTCTTGGCCGTTCGTAGGCGCTGCGGTCAAAATCGAATTGTTCAAAATTTGTCATAGCGCATACACGTTGGCGACCAAAAGGTGCCAAAGGGCCAGGGTCATGAGGGCCGCTGTAAGCGGAATATGAACAAGCAGCCAGCGTTTCATGACGCTTTGCAGCGCATAATGAAGGTCAATCTTGTCTTTTTGACGTGCAATTTTCGTTAGCCGATCGAGGTACGCTTTTTCCTCGTCATTAAGATAATGCCTGACATAGGCGTCCTGCTGGCGTAACCATTGGCGGCTTCGCTGGCTTCCGACGACGTGGTTGAAGCCGAACCGGGGGCGGCGAAAATACCAGTCCAGAGTATTGAGGTAATAACGACCCAGTGTATCCACGCGGGTTCGGTCGCAACATTCCACGACCAGTCTTTTTGCCTCCTCACGGAGATCACTGAGGTGCGCCGGGATACGTTCATAGATCACCTCAATCCCGGTCTGGGTCATCATGCGGGGATAAACACGTTGAATAAAATATCCGACGATACCGCTGAGGGCAGTGAGATAAAACAGCACCGCCAAGCCGTATTCGTATATGCCGTTTGGCCACAGGCTTCCAGTGTGGAGCCAATAAATAAGGAGCACCAAAACGCCCCCCACCGCGTGCAGGTTGAGCCAAACGGCGGCACCACCCAACGGCAACATGGAAAGCCTTTTGCGCAAATGAAATAACGCCAGGAAGACCATTACGCCGAATAGCCAATAGCCCGTCATTTCACCAGTGCTGCCGAGATTGACGCGGATATTTCTGTCCACCACCAGCAGAAGATCGAAAATGATGCCTGCGGCCAGCCAGATCACAAGCAGGCGTGTCCGTGCAAGATCCATCAGAGGCTCCCCTCTTCAAGCGATTCACGTTGAAAGTCGACTCTTTTCAGCGCTTCGTGCGGACAGGCGCGGACGCAAGCCGGTCCGCCTGGATTGGTGTGACAAAGATCACATTTGGTCGCCTTGACGATTGGACGGTTGGTATCTGAATCCACCAGAGCAACGCCATTGGCACCACGGATTTCCACCATGCGGATGTTGTTGTATGGACACGAGGAGGCACAGGTGGAACAACCGATACAGGTGTCGTCGTTGATCACCACTATGCCGCCCACTCGGCTGCGGTGAATGGCACCGGTGGGGCAACCGATCATGCAGACCGGGTCGGTACAGTGCATACAGGCGTTGGCCACCATCCAGTGATCGAAGGTGCGACCGTGACGGATGAAGCGGGGATTGCCGCCATGGGTGGAGCCGCAGGCGCGCACGCAATCGTCACAGCGTACGCACAAATTCAGGTCTATCAGCATGGATTTTGTGGCGTTGATAAAGCGCTCCTCAATAGCCCATTCCAGCAGCGCGTCATCGGCAAGGGTGCGACTACCCTGATTGTGGATACCAGGCGGTGGTGCCGCCAGATTAGGCAGAACGAACTCCTCCAGAATGTTGGCTGGAACCCGTAGCGCATCGACGTAACCGAGTGCCGTGAGAGAAGAGCGAAGACCCACTGAGGAGCCAGCTTTCCAGCCAGCATACAATTCCTCGAGGCCGAAGGTATCGCCAGCTCTGAGATAGGCAAGAGTGCGCTGTCCGTTGCCATAATCAACGGCCATTCGGGCGAAGCCGGCGCGAATCATCAACAATCCGTCGGCGTATTCGCCCTGTCGCGCGATTGCAGGTTCGTTGCCCGCGCCACTGCCACCGGCGGCGCGAATGCGCTGGTAACTGACATTCCAGTCAAAAGCTCCGTAGGTCTCAAACAATGTGGCGTCCGCCACCTTGCCCAGCGCTTCGTCATCCAGAGCAGAGAACAACCCGGTTTCACGCAGGTGAATGCGCAGGGCATTTTCCCTGTAGCGGGTATCAATCGCGCGTCTGAACCCCTCGTCGAAACGGCGGATTTCTCTTAATCCCTGCCAGCGGATTTCCAGTAGTGTGGCGTCGGTTTCGGCAAAAATCGTTGTCGTGCGCGGAATGCGGCCCATGGCCGCCAGTTCTCCGAATAGCCCGCCATCGCTCATCTTCGTGGTGCGGTATTTGTCGAGGATCAAGGGAATGTCTCGAATATAAACGCGGGACTGAGTGTCTCGCTGACTGGCTCGAGAAGTGTGGCCTTGTTCAGCGCGCAACGACTGACGACCGTAGCGCTCGGTGTTTCGGATCTCAGCGATGCTGCTGTTGGTCCAGGATTGGCTAATGGTTTCGAAAAACCCCTTCTTGCCTGCCGTATCGCGACCCAGCAGCGAATGAGGATAGTCTCCGGTAAAGACACGTAAATCACCCGAAAGTATTAAAAACGCCGAGTTTCCGTAATCGCCTTCGCGAACGACAATGTCGCCAGCCGAGAATTTGACGATGCTGGTGTCGTTGCTGAGAATACCTTCAAGCGGCGTGTGGCCGGGAAAGGCGGTTGCGTCGATCGATGCGATCTCGGGGCGCTCAAGCAAGGTGGAAACATCGCCGTCCGTCATCTCCGGATCAAACGGCGAATCCCAACGCTGCGGTCTGGTCAAATGGGCAACAGCCTCTGAGTTATCTCCCAGCTCCCTCAAACCCACTCCTTCCTGTCTGGACCCAGGTCAACGGGCCGACAATCCACAGATGAAAGTCAAGCTCAAATGGTTTTACTCAAATCGGCACTGCCGGGGAAATATCCCTCTTGGAATTAGGGTTTATTTGATACTATACTGAAGTAGAGAGCAAGATTTTTAGAAAATCTGAATCTTCATCTAGTGAAAAGTGGTCTTTGGTTTTTGCACCCTTCCGCGAATTTGGAGAGATTTCGATGGTCTGGCAACAAATATCACGGTTTGCGATCGCACTGTCGGTGGCAATTATATTCATCAGCTGCGAAGCCCTTGTTGAGTCGGCACAGGCGCAACAAAGCAAAGCTGGAAATCATGAGGAGCTGTTTCGCAACAAACAGTTCCCTTCGGCCTTCGAATGCAAATCCTGTCATCCGGTACAATTTCGACAATGGTCTGCCTCCAGCCATGCCTACAGCAACCTGAGCCCGATTTTTGTCTCCGTTGAAAACTCGATCCTGAACAAAACCAACGGCACCTCTGCTGATACTTGTTCACGTTGCCATGCGCCGTTGTCGGCTGTTCTGAAGTTGATGCAGATTTCCAACCTGAAGCGGGCCCAGTTTGCCCGGGCGGGTGAGGATTTCCTGGGTCCGGTGGTTGAAGGGATCACCTGTGTGGTCTGCCATCGCTTTGATAAACGCTACGGCAAGCGCAGCGCCCGGGCAAAAATCACACAGGGCGATATTTTTGCCCCCATCTTCGGCCCCACCAACAACAAGATTCAGGCCGAGGCCGAGAAGGATACTCGACTGGCTTTGGTCACCGAGCCTGGCAAAAAGGGTCGCAAGATCCATGGCAAGGTGGCAGAATTTCCCATACTCAGGGCCTCGATTCTCTGCGCCAACTGCCATTCCTCTCGACTGCCCACTGGCGTTCACAACGAGGAAACCTTTGATGAGTATCGCACGTCGCAGTCTGCCCGTGATGGCGTTACCTGTCAGGACTGCCACATGGGCAAGGTCCCTGGAGAGAACAAGGGTTTTGACATCGCACCGGCAGCCGTTATTGGTAAAATCGAAACCGCAGCCCGGCGTCGTTCCAACCACTATTTCGCCGGTCCCGATTTTTCGGTTCTGCACCCCGGCATTTTCCCGCACAACCCCGATGCCGTCACCCTGGCGACCTACGAACAGTGGTTGGAGTTTGACCACAAAAAAGGCTGGGGCACGGACGACTTCGAAGACGAAGTCGCCGATGACTACAAGTTCCCGAAGTTCTGGCAGGATCAGGATTTGCGTTATGAAGCAAGGGAAATTTTGAACGAACAGTTCGAACTTCTGGGTTGGGCCAAGGGTCAGCGCGAAACCTTGATGAAGGCGGGTTATAAGGTCGACAAGGTGGTTGTTGATTCAGCCGGCATGAGCAGTGGCATTAATTTTCGAATCAAACTCAGAAATGCAGTACTGGGGCACAATGCGCCATCAGGCTTCATCCACGAGCGCATGATATTTTTCCAGATCACCGTAACGGACAGTCAGGGCAATGTTGTCTTCAAGTCAGGCGACCGGGACCCGAACGGCGATTTGCGAGAGCGATATTCCCGCTACGTCCGCAATGGCGAGGTGAAGTACGACAAGCAGCTGTTCAATTTAATGAGCCATTTCATGACCAGAACCTTCTGGGGAGGTGAGCGCACCCAGCTTCGAGCCGTCCCGTTCTCGGCGACAACGCGGCCATTTATTCGTCCCCCGACGATGCCGACGGCCATTCACATGCGTCCTGAATCAGCCCGGTCGTTGAAAAACAGCATTGAACCCGGCGGTCATCGCTGGGCAAAATATTCGGTAGATTCGAATTTGCTGAAGGCGGGTGAGACCTACTCGGTAAACATGAAGCTGATAGCCCAGCAGCTACCGGCATACTTTGTTCATGTTAATGAAGATGTCGGCTTTGACTATAATCTCTCTACGCGGGAGTTGGCGAAGCGCATTGTCGATCTCAGTATTCCGCTGTGGGAAACCACGGAAACTGTAAAAATAGAAAATTAGGGTGGCCGACATGTTGAAAAATCTGATCTTCATTGGTGCAGCTTCCCTGATTGCTTTCGGTGCTGGTTTTGCCAACGAATCCCTCGCTGCGGATAATAAATCCGATACTGAAAAACTTGAAAACAGCCCTTCGCGGTACTCTGACAAGGTCAAGGGGCTGAAAGAGCAACAGGATCTGCCCCCCCGGCCTGTGCCGTTGATTGAGTTCTGGCAGGACTACGTTAACGAGGGGCCGTATGAGCATGAGTTTGAATTGCCCACCGGTATGGTTGTCTCCCCCGGCCTGATTGTTTACGGCAATCTCAGCACCGGTCTGGAGCATTCGGATACCGGTACTGAAAGTACCACGGAATGGGTGACGACACTGAACCTGTTCGCCAATTTGACCCTCAGCGGCACCGAGCGAATATTGCTGGGTGTTTCGCCGCTGACGAGGAGAACCGGCTCAAAGACACGATATACCTTTGAACCGACATCTGATTGGCACGGAGAAACAGGCGCGCGTCTGACAGCCGCCTTTTTTGAAGGTGAGCTATCGGAAATGTTCCCCAGGCTTGATTGGGATGGACGGCGTCCGCTGGATTATCAAATTTCCTTCGGCCGTCAGGGCGTGGTTAGCCAAGGCGGCATACTAATCAACGATTCCATGGATTCTATTGCAATCACCAGAAGTACTATCCCGTTCACCGGTACCAACTTCGCCCGCATTGGCGGATTTGTCGGCGTCAACAATGTACACCGCAGCAATAACATGGACGATAACGAGGCTGAACTTTACGCCATTTTCTCTGCTGTCGAGGCCGGGCATGCGACTTATGAACTCGACCTGGCCTATGTCGACAGTGATACGGCGGGTGGCGATCAATTCAATGTCGGGGCCAGCTTTATCCACCCCTTCATAATTCTGGAACATGATGTCGATACGACGATCCGCGTCGCCAATTCGTCCACGCCGGGGGGTGCTGAAACCGCGGCGGCAACGGATGGTTCCTTGCTCTATACCAGTTTTTCCTTTGCCCCGAAAAAGACAGACGATATCGTCTACATAAATGCCTTCGGCGGAATTAACAATTATGCCACGGCCTCGCGCATGATGGGCACCGGAGGTCCGTTGAGCATTGTCGGACTATTGTTTGCCGGCAACGGGCTGGCCGGCGCACCGATCAACAATTTCTCCAACAAGGCCTGGGGCGGATCGGTCGGCTATCAGATGTTTTTCTCGGATGCTCTGCGTCGCAACCTGATTTTGGAACTCGGCGGCAAGTCCGATAATTCGGCTGGCGGAGTTGATCGCTTCGGCGCTGCGGTCCGCTATTCACAGGCACTTGGCCAGCACGTGTTTTTCGAAGTCGGCGGATACGCCGTTGACCAGGAATCAACTGACAACGCCTACGGCATCAGGACCAAATTGAATATCGTCTTTTAGGACTTTGCCTCGTTGACCATATTGCCGGACCAGCGCTACACTTGATGGTGCTTTGGTCTGTCACCTGAAGCTGACAAGGGTAAGACAACACGCCTCACGGGGATCAGTTCCCATCAAGCAGGCGGGCGAAATAATGGTTTAGGGAGGGGTCATGTCTGTTTCATCCATCAGACGTTTTGTAATTCTGTTTGCGGTTGCTTTTGTGGCGTTTGCAAGTGCGCCCACGGCATTCGCCGAGCCTTATTTCCAGGGCACCAAGTCCTGTGAGGAATGCCATAAGGACGAATACAAGGCCTGGGAGGGAACGAAGCACTTTTCCTCATACCGATCGGCGCATAAAAACAAGGATGCGAAGAAAATCACAAAAGCCGTCGGTGGCAAAAAGAACATGAAGCGGAACAAGAGCTGTACCGTATGTCACTATGCGACGACGCAAAAAAAGGCTGAAGACAAGCCCAAGGTGAAATTTGGCCCGGCTTGCGAAAGTTGCCATGGCGCGTCCTCTGTCTGGGAACCCATCCACTCCGACTATGGCGGCAAGAACGTCAAGCGCGAAGCCGAAACCAGCGATCACAAGGCCAAACGCATTGCTGATTCAGCCGCCACCGGTCTGATCTGGAATTCAATGAACTTTGAAGCCGCCGCAAAATGCATGAAGTGCCACGGTCTGGCCCGCTCGGAAATCAGCGGCGATGCCTTTGCCAAAATGTTGGAGGCCGGACACCCGATCAACCCGTCGTTTGAAATCGTCATGTTCAGCCAGGGCAAGATGCGTCATTGGCGGGATAAACGAAGCCGGGCTGAATTGTCAAGATTGTTCGTTGCCGGTCAGGCCGCAAAACTGGTTTCCGCTACCGAAGCGGCAGCCAAAACCGAAGACGCAAAATACAAGGCGGCGCAAACCAAACGGGCCGCCGACGCCAAGGCAGTCCTGCAAGCAGTCCCCCAGGCGGCTACATTGATCCAGTCGCCCAGCGACGACAATGCCCGCAAGATGATGCAGGCAATCGGTCAACAAGACCTCACGGACCAGATCGGAGGACTGATGAAATGTGCACCTGCGGATAAGGAAAATCTGTGGCAATGTAACTAGAGCGTTTCAGGCTTTGACGGAAACGTAGCGTTTCTTTTAACCCACGGTGGGTGCCAGATACACAAGCAGAAGCGATTCCGTTGACACCGGTATCGCCCTAGTTGCTTAACTCTGTCGAATAGACCTGTGGCAGGGAATTTGTCATTTTCATCGATGGGATCTCATAACGATCTGTACAAACTTCCCCTCGAACAACCTCTGGGCGACGACCGAGACTCAGTGAACCGGTTGCCCTGACTAAATCAATTTAATGAAAAATCCTCGATCTGCTCAATATCGAACATTGATGTCCGATCTGGGTCATAAGCAGAAGTTTTCAGATACGCCAGATCACGTCCGGTTAGCACCATACAGCGGACATCATGTGCGCCCCGTTGCTCGGTTGATCCAAGTGCTAAGCACAATGATTCTTCATGTCCCCTCAAAGGCCCCTACAGAACTGTGAGCGTTCTTCTGGCAGGGCAGCGGCCATTTACGGCTAACGATTCTGTATGGACTCCCTGCGGTCTCTGAGGGGCATCGCAATGGTCGATGCCTTGTAGCAGTTTCTATGTGACAACTAAAAAACTTACCGCTGGCTGACCGGAAAAGACCAAGCCAGAGCGACAAAGTCACACGAAGATGATTGCCCAACCGCATTGCTTACATTATGCTTACATTAATCGAGGGCCCGCCGATCAACTTGCATAATATATTAGTATGTTGTTGTTTTTATTGAGAAAAAATGGTGCCGCAGGGGGGAATTGAACCTCCGACCTACTGATTACGAAACCTTGACTGTATGTTGTGCC
>Ga0257115_1001455_pt1 | contig 15993 bp, 18 predicted proteins | sample SI112_100mmetaG_FD_194465 | JGI IMG/M metagenome (GOLD analysis project Ga0257115, IMG submission 194465) | Marine microbial communities from Saanich Inlet, British Columbia, Canada - SI112_100m | ecosystem: Environmental > Aquatic > Marine > Inlet | place: Canada: British Columbia | collected...
AAAAGGTGAAGTAACAAAATATATTGATATGCCAGGAAATGTTAATAAACACGATAAAGCAGAAAAATTCTTTAAAGATTTTATAAAAAAATATGATAGAACTAAAAAATTAGAATCCGTAAATGAATCAACTAAAGAATATGGTAAAACATTAGATAAAATTGCTAAAGATAGACAATTAAAATCTATTTCCAAGAAAGACAGAGATACTTTAATAAAGATATCAAAATTAATGAAAGGGGCAAATGAATCCGTAAATGAATTTAAAGAAGTGTCTATAAAGGACGCATTTAAAGATTTGGTTAAAAGTCAAGGAAAGAAAAGGGCATTAGATACATTAACTGGTGTACTGAGTGGTGGGGTGGACATGACTCCGGATGTAAAGAAGAAGTTTCAAAAGAAATTATTAAAGAAATTATCCGAATCCAATTTTATGGAATATAAATTAAAAATGCCTATAAATGAAGGTGCGTTTGGAAAGTATGATACTGGAGCTGCTTTTAAGGGTAATGGTATGACCATATATGATAGAAATCAAAGTCAAGGTGGTGATTATAAAAATATAGCTCATATAAGTGAAGATGGTAAACTTACTATATGGGATAAAAATATTAAAAAAGAACCTAAGTTGATGCAATCACTTAAAAAGATATCACAGGAATTTAAAACATCATTTAAAGAATCCGTAAATGAAGGTGGAATGGGTATTTTAGACAAAGACCAAACAGATGTATTACATGGCATAGTAATGAAAAATAAAAATAAAAATTCAAAGGCTATTCTTAGTATTGTGATGAAAGATAGAATGTTTAGTGGGGTTGATAAAAAAGAATTATTAGGATATATTGAAGGTGCTAAACAATTTGTTAGATATATGGGAAGAACTGGTAATGAATCCGTAAATGAAGGAAAGAATATAGGCCACTACGAAAGAGTTGGAAATCAAACAATAGTAGATAGTAACTTTGTAAACTATAGTAAAGGTGTATTACCAAATTCAGAACTTGTGCATTTAGGTATGGGTGACTTTGCAGTAAAATCTCCAAAAGGAACGATTGAGTTCCACCGTTCAGGTAAGTTGAACGGTATCGGACAAGATTTTGTTGGTAGACCACATCGTATGACTGATGATAAGAATGGTAAGTTAGTAGATGCGTTCCTTAAACTAATGCTTAAAAAGAAAAAAGCTATTTTGAGTATGAGTGAATCAGTTGTAAATGAAAGACAATTTAAAGGGTTAGATGGGATTGATGATAAAACACCTTTAACCAAAATCTCAGATACACAGAAACTAAAAATTATACAGGGAACTGGAAATATCATCTCATTTTTTGTTCCAAAGGGATTTAATAGAAATTTTTGGCAAGTAATATCAAAAGGTAAAATTAAAAAAGGTAAAAGTTTATCAGGAAAAGTTGTTTATACTCTGCCTGGTAAAATGATTGGTTCTCCACAATTTAAATCTATAAAGGATTTAATTAAGGGAGTTGATTGGGTCGAGGTGGAAGAGGCTCGTAGATTCAATGAATCCGTAAATGAAGCAAAATATAAAGGATATGATTGGAAAAGACAAAATCGTAAAGATGGACATCCACTTATCGTACCTGCATTACAAAAAACTTTTGCAAATATGAAAGACTTAAAAAAATATATTGATAAACATGGAACAATGGAATCCGTAAATGAAAAAATTTCAAAAGAAGAATGGGCACAATATCCAGCCTATGCAAGAAAATTAAAACCATATATGCAAAAACTTCTTAAAGTACCATTGAAGGTTAGAGTTATAAAACAAGCTAATCATAATCCTTGGATTGAAGTTAGAGTAGCAAAATTTGGAAAAGACATAATCCCAAATGATTTTAGAGTAAAGGTAGCCAAGTCTATTGGTGCAAGTGCTGTTAGAGATTGGGACGATGTAACTTATGGTACTATAAGATCAAATTCAATAGATTTAAGATATGAGCAATGGGTAAAAATAATTGGAGATTTAAAGTGATTAAATTAAAAGAAATGATTCGGGAAGAGTTAAATGAGGGGTGGGATGACCCAACGAGGAAAAAGGAATTATTAAAACATTTACTGGTTTATGAAAAGATGTTGGGTAAGGCTATCAAAGAGGTAAAATCTTCAATAAAAGGAAAGGAAAATTTGGATTCTTGGCTTGAACTTTTATCCCAGGTCAGTTTTGGTATAGGTACACTTGCAGACAAAGTGGCACAAGAACCAATGAAATTTGAGTGATACACTTTAATGGAGAAATAAAATGAAAATAACTAAAACTCAATTAAGAAAAATAATCAGAGAAGAATTACTCAAAGAAGATGATTATGCAACTCAATATGTTGATATGGTAGATGATATTACAAAAGAAGTTAATAGAATATCAGTCAAGATAAGATAACTGGTACAAAGAATGCTAGAGTTTATAATCAAGCAGTTGATAAACATTTTAGAAAGTTTATAGTAGATATAAAGAAGATTACAGCTAAAATTGAGGATTAAATCGTGATTAAATTAAAAAAATTAATAAAAGAAGGTTCTCCTGGGTTTACCAAGAGAGAGTTTGGTGATCCACTTCCTACATTTAGTGGTGTGATGAAACAACATCAAAATTCTAAAAAACCTATGATGGAAAAGAAAGAATTAGGTGGAGCTATGATTAATACGATTGATAGATTAACCGATAGTAATAATCACAATGAAGCTAGATTACAATTAGCCAAATCATTTCTCGGTAAAAACTCACCATTAGTTAAGAGTTATGAAGCATTAATAGTATTACATAACCAAATGAACCAAATGAATGATTTGATGAAAGTCAGAGAAAAATTAGATAAGATGTTATTCACTGGTGCAAAAAGAACGTTTAGTGATTATGATGCAATTGAAGGGGCATTTTAATGAGAAATAATATGTGTTCTTGTAAAAACTGTAAATGTACAAAATCATGTAGTTGTGATTGTTGTTCTGGAGAAAAGTAAATGATTAAATTAAAAAAATTATTAAAAGAAGGTTCTCCTGGGTTTACCAAGAGAGAATTTGGTGATCCACTTCCTACCTTTAAGGATGTAATGGGAACACATCAGAATAAACCAAAAGAACCAATCAAGGAATCAAAACTTCCTATATTTGGAAAACAAAATGATGTTTCTGATTATGCATATAAGTGGGGAAGAATGTTCAACGAATTAGAACGTTTTAACGACTTCGGTCCAACAGAGTCCGATATGTATGATTGGAATAGTAGAGCAAATTATCAAGCAGCAACAAAAGAATACCACACACATATGGACAAGGTAGGAAAGAAACTCAATTCAGCATTAAAAGATATGGAGAGTTCTTATAAAGTCTGGAATAAAATTTTAAAGAAACATCGTAATAATGATGGGAGCTAATAATGAAAATAACACAAAAACGAATTAAAGAAATAATTCAGGAAGAAATACAACGTATTAACGAGGGTAAGAAAGTTCGTAGTCTTAGTGATGATGTTAAAATATTTCAAAAAGAGTACGCCGTTAAATCTGGTAAACTGAAGGAAAAGGCAACGAAACTTCAAGAAAGACAGAAGATAATGGAAGCTGTTGGTATGATTAATGAATCTATTATGAAAATGATAGGTGAATTAAATGAATTACCTGTAACTGAAGTATTAGAGAATGTTAAGAAATCTCACGCTAACAAATATATCAGAGCTATTGAAACTTTGAAAGGTATTTGTGAACATAATACTGGTTGGATTAAAGAAAATAAGTAAATGCCCTTCAAGTCAGATAAACAGAGAAAATGGATGCATGCTAACGAACCCGATATGGCAAAAAAGTGGGAAAAAGAAGAATCCATAGATGAAGCAAATGCATCAGTAATTAGAAAAAAATTATTGAAGCAGTTTGGAGATGATCCATTATATAAAGATTTTATTATAGCTAAAACCCCAAAAGAACAAAAGAAAGCGTTAAAGACATTAAAATCAATACGAGGTTTTAATGCAGTTCGTTTGATGCAGAAATATGTTAAAAAGTTACAAGGTGAATCTATAAATGGAAAGTTACAAAATCTTATTAAACAAGAACTAAAGATAAATAAATTAGAAGCATTTAAACCAAAGGGAATTTCTCAATGGAAAAAAATGGTTCTTTTACCAAAGTCAAAAATGTATTTTGACCCGACTACTCAATATTTTTGGTTAATGGGACCAGGTGGAGAACCAGATTGGGAAGATGATCCGATTGAACCAAAAGATTGGGATTATAAAAGAACATTGAGTAGATTAAGTAGTAAAGATAAATCTATAATCAAAAAAAGTCTTAGGGGAAAGGGAAATTGGAAGGAAGCCACAACTACTTCTGTAGTTCCACCACATGATACACCACAGGCTTATTCAAAATCCACACAAACAGCAATAGATATTGATGATGAAGATGATGAAAAAAATGAATCCGTAAATGAAGGTAGAAAGTGGACAATGTATGTAGATGATAAAAAGATAAAAACACATGCAAGTAAAAGAGCTGCCGTAATCGCATATAATAAGTTTATAAAAGATACTGATGATTGGAAAGAAGTTTCCATCCAAGCAGAATCCGTGAATGAAGCAACTTCATCAAAAGATTTCTTTAGTGGTAATAAAGTAACTAATTCACTCCCCCGAGCTACACTCAGTTTGTTAAATAGTAAATTGAACAAGGCTAGTGAGGCAATAATTAAAATTACTGATAAGTATAAAAAACAAGGTGATATTGATGAGTTGGTAAAAATTTGGATGAGGGGATTACATTTAAGATTAAAAAAGGGTGGGATAAAAATAGAATCAGTAAACGAAGTGCGTCTCGTGGGGTATGATAAGTCATATTTAGATAATGCTAAGAAAAGATTAAAAGTTCCACATGAAATAACTAATATAGAATATAATCAAACGAGATACAGAGGACCACATGATAAATTTGTAAAAATATTTTATAAATTAAAATGGAAACCTGGTACCCGATTAGATACAGAAGAAAAATATGTTTCTGTATTTTATGATAGTCCTGAAAGACTTAAAATGATAGGTAAGACACTTAAATTAAAACTTAAAGAATCCGTAAATGAAAAGGTAGCAAACCCATTTTCAGAACATTTAAGAAAAGCACAAGATGAAATCGAATACATGATATCCAACGGACCCACTCCCGATGGTGACGATGGTGTGTATGACAAACCAAATCAGGCTATGAAACTGTTGCAGATAGCACAAAAATCATTAGGGAAAATTAAATAAGTAGATATTTATATTTGAGGAGAATATTATGACTAAATTAAAAGATTTAATTAAAGAACATGCAGTATTAGGTGGAATGGTTTCACGTAATGCATTTTCCGGAATAGATATGGGATTTAAAACACAAAAATCCACAAAACTTACTGATATAGTAGAAGATGTTTATGGTCAATCTACTCAAAAAGTAGATGTAAGAGAATTTATGGGTGAAGTTTCTAATTTCAATAGATTTTCAAAAGAAATTTATCGCGAAGGTAATTTAAGAGAGTTAGCAGAAAAACTTTCTAAATTGGCAATGACCGCAAAACAACATACATTACAAGAAACCGAAGATTGGTTTGATAAAATCACGGTAAATCGTAATATGAAAGACCTTACAAGTCTCTCTAATCAATTTAAGAAAGTAGCGACAGAGGCACAAGGATTACAAGAAAGAATGGGTGGTCTATATGAAGATATGGGACACATTCTTGGTCGTTATTATGAAATTCATGAACCCGGACACGAAGATGATGTAGCGAGTGAAGGTAAATCATACAGAGATGGTGATGAAGTAGAAGCAGATACAGTTCAAGAAGGTTCATATGAAGATTTTTTCAAGTCCGCACTTAAAAAGTGGGGAGTATCAGCACCAGATGATTTAGAAGATGATGAAAAAGTTAAATTTTTCAATTATGTTGATGCTAATTGGAGTGGTGAAAACGAATCAGATTAACACGGAGGTTACGTGGAAGTAAAAGTAAAACACAATAATATAGAGTTCGCTCTACGGTTATTAAAAAGAAAAATTAAAGATAGTGGTTTAATGGTAGAGTTGAGAGAACGACAATACTACAAAAAACCATCAGCAAGAAGGTCTGAAGAAAAAAAGTTGGGAAAGGTTCGTAATTGGATTCGACAACATGAAAGGAATCCAGATTGGTGTGGTGAACCACCAACGGCAGGACTTAAAGAAAAAATTAAGAAAGAACGATTAAAATTTAAAAAGTAACGTTTTTTCTATTTGTGTATATTTATATACACAAGAATATGTCATTCAATTCTATATGACATACCGATAATGTAAACCACATTGAAGTTCCTAATAACTTTATTAATTCCATTCTAAGCATTTTATGCTTAGAATAACTCTTATGGAGAAACATAATGGATGATCTTTTAAAAGACGCAATAGCAGACGCTAAAGCAGTCCGAGAGACAGCACTTGCAAATGCAAAAATGGCCCTTGAAGAAGCTTTCACTCCCCGTATTCAATCCATGCTTTCAAACAAGATTCAGAACGAATTAGAAGGTGATGATGAAGAATCAGATGAATATCCAGTAGAAGGTGAAGAACCTGAAGCTGAAGAAGAACCTGAAGTGGCAGCTGAACCTGAAATCGGTGAAGAACCAATTGTGGCACAGGACGAAGTTCCTGGTGATGAATTTTCAGAACCAGAAGCTGAATTTCCTGCTGAAGAAGAACCACTTGTTGCACAGGATGAAGTTCCTGGTGATGAGTATTCTGAAGAAGAACCAGCAATGGAAGAAGAAGGGGTGATTGAAATCAACGGTGTAAAATATGCACCAGTCGTATCTGAAGAAGAAGAAGAGGAATCTGAAAATCCTTTCACCGAAGGTGAAGATGATGAAGATGAACTCGACCTCGAAGCAATTCTTAAAGAACTCGAAGATGAAGCAGATGATGCTGAAGTCACCGAGGACTATGAAGAAGCTGGAGTAGGTGATGGTCTTTCTTCTGATGAAGCTGAAACAGCTGATGAAGCTGAATTAGCAGAAAACGATGTATCTTCTGATATTGGTGATAGTGACAATAAAGTCGCTGACGCAGCAGCAGATTCGTCTGATGTAGGACAAGGTTCGGAAGAACCAGCATCCGCAGACGCACCCGCAGCAGGTCATGAAAACGCCGAAGATGAAGAAGTTGATGACTTAGTTGAAGTCAATGGAGTAAAATATTCTAAAGTCAAAGAACAGGACGAATGGGAAGCCCGCAACGGTGACCTTGAAGTCAATGAACAAGACGAAGATGACATTGACCTTGAAGAAATCTTGAGAGCACTTTCAGAGCAAGATGATGATGAAGAAGAGGCAGCAGCTGATAAAGTTGAATCTCTAACTTCTGATCTCAAAGAGCACCGTAAAGTCGTACAGTATCTACGAGGAAAGTTGAATGAAGTTAATTTATTGAACGCTAAACTTTTGTTTACTAACAAATTATTCCGTGCACACGGTTTAACTAATGAACAGAAGTTGAAAGTCGTAGAAACTTTCGATAGAGCTAAGAACCTTAGAGAAGTCAAGTTGGTATTTTCAACTTTGGCAGAATCTTTTGGTAGCAGAACGGCAAGTCAGTCTAAACCAATTAAAGAGAGTAAAGGCACCGCTTCTAAAGCAATTGCTTCTACCAAACCTAAATCAACACCGAAGGTGATTGAAGAAGGATTTGATATGAAACAACGCTTCCAGAAGTTAGCTAATATTCTATAACAATTAACAATAAATAAATCTTAACGATTTGGAGAAAAAAAATGGCAGATAATTTACAATCCATCGAAAAACTGATGGACAGCTATGATTCAAACCGCAGTCGTTTAGCTGAAACCCAAAAGTTAGTCAATAAGTGGGAGCCCACTGGACTACTTGAAGGCCTTCAGGATAGTAACAAACAACATGGAATGGCAGTTCTTTTAGAAAACCAAGCTCGTCAGTTGATAGATGAATCATCTAAAACTGGTACAGCTTCGAATTCAGAAGAATGGTCAGGTGTGGCACTACCTTTGGTACGTCGCATTTTTGGTGAATTGGCAGCACAGGACTTTGTTTCTGTTCAACCAATGAACCTACCAAGTGGTCTGATTTTCTATCTTGACTTCAAATACGGTACAGCTCAAACAGCTAACCATGTACAGAATACACACATACATGGTAACACTTCCGCATCTAACGCAGATGCTAGTGGTGGACTCTACGGAGCAGGAAAATTTGGATATTCAGTTAATAACCAAGTATCTTCTGTTCTTACATTGGATAGTTCAGTAGCAGCCGGTACTTATACTACTGGTTCTGCAACTTGGCAAGACGTTGAATTTGAACCCTCACTTTCCGCCTCAATCGCAGCAGGAAGTATTGATAAATATACTTTCTTAAAAGCATCAACTGGTGTAACTAATGCAGATTGGGATGGTATTCGGGCGTTCGCAATAACAGGGTCTACTGTTGGAACAACTTATCCAGCATACTCAAAAACTGATGGAGCGAATGCAATATTTTTCGCAGTTGGTACACCAGTAGCAGCTGGGTCTAGTGTTAGTATTGGATATCATAAACAACCTACTGATACAACTCGTGGTGATTTTGAACAAAGTACGTTCACTACACCATCACCGAGTTCAGCAGATGATGTTGATATTCCAGAGATTGATATAGCACTTCGTTCAGTTAGTATAGTTGCGAAAACTCGTAAACTTAAAGCTATCTGGACTCCTGAGCTAGCTCAAGACCTTAACGCTTATCATTCAGTTGATGCAGAAGCAGAACTTACTTCTATGTTGAGTGAGTACATTTCAATGGAAATTGATTTGGAAATCCTTGATATGTTGAAACAGAACGCAGATGCTAAGACCGAATATTGGTCAGCTAAAACTGGTTTTGAGTATGATTCCGCAACATCTTTATTTACTGAAGTTAGTGGAAACTCTAACGCTTATACTAAAGGTGAGTGGTTCCAGACACTTGGAAACAAACTACAATCAGTAAGTAACACAATCCATCAGAAAACTTTACGTGGTGGTGCTAATTTCATGGTGGTTTCACCTGAAACAGCAACCGTTATCGAAAGTATTCCTGGGTACGCAGCAGATTCTGATGGTGATTCGAATAACACCTCATACGCAATGGGTGTACAGAAAGTAGGAGCATTGAATAACAGATATACGGTTTACAAAAACCCTTATATGTTAGAAAATGACATCTTAATGGGATTCAGGGGAAGTAACTTCCTTGAAACTGGAGCTGTATACGCACCGTATGTTCCGTTAATCATGACTCCATTGGTTTACGATCCGGTTAATTTTACTCCGAGGAAAGGGGTAATGACCAGATACGCAAAGAAGATGGTGCGTCCTGAATTCTACGGTAAGGTAATCGTGGCAGATATTAATTACGTTTAATAGTAATTAAATCATAGATCAAAATAAAAAAGGGGGTTGAAAAATCCCCTTTTTTGTGCCTACTTGATACTTATTACTATACGAAAAGGAGAAATGACAAATGTGGTATAGAAAATGTCCGTTATGTAATAGTGAAGTAAGTTATGAAAACAAAAGAAGTTGGTATAATGCAAAGGCCAATGACTCTATGTGTGTAGAATGTCAAAAGGTAAAATTAAGTGAACATTTCACAGGACGTAAAAATCCAAATTATCCAACAAATCGAAATACTAAATACACAGAGTCCCAATGGAAATTAGAATGTCCAGAATGTGGGGTGGTTAGATGTTTTGCATCGAAATATGGTATGAATGTTGCCAAACAGAATAAATCGATGTGTGAAAAATGTAGCACAACTAAACAACCACGAGGTGTAGCTATAGGATTGACAGATAAACAAATAAAGAAAATGCGAGCAACCAAAGCGGGTTTTACTTCATGGGAAGAATACAAACAGAAATATCCAATGAAAAAGTCCTACATAAACGAAGTTCACAACTTAACCAGAAAACAACCACTACACACCCTACCAAACTATTCAAAATTAGAAGAAAATAGGGGAAGAATGGGAGTTGAAGGGGCTTACCAAATAGACCATATAATTTCTATAAATAAGGGTTGGAAAGATATGATACCAGCCGAAGAAATAGCAAACATTACTAATTTACAGATTATGAAATGGGAAGATAATTTACGAAAACATTAAATACGGAAGATTCAATTCTTTCCCTTTTTTGTTTTTATAAGTTATATATTTATAGTTAAGGAGAACTATAGATGCCAAAATTAAATTATGCTTATGTTGACCCATCAACCTTTACCTCGGGTTCAGGTCAAACACCTTATGGAACTTATGAAGGTGATTCCACATTTCAATCTGATATCGTTTCAGTAACTAAATGGGTTGCTAAGCGATTAGGATACCCAGTATTACAATTAGAAATACCAAGTGGTTCAATTTATGCTTGTTTTGAAGAATCAATAAATGAGTATTCTCAACATATTAATAATTACAATATTAAGAATTGGATGTGGGAACAATATGGTGAGAAGTCAAGAATATCAGGTTCATTAAGTACTGGCGTATCTAATCCTGTAACTCCAACAAATGGTCCATCCGTTCAGTTATCAGAAAAATATGGCACTATGGTCAATATGGGTGGTAATGTAGATTTAAAAAAAGGATATATTATTTTAAGTGGTTCTACTCAAGATTATGATTTACAAAGTGTATGGGCTGAAGTTAGTGAAAGTGGAAGAAGAATTGAAGTTCAATCGGTCTATAATCACGCATCATCAGCAATAACAAGATTTTACGATCCTTATGCTGGTTCATTTGACCAACGACAAATGTTAGATAATTTTGGATTCGGTAATGTATCACCAGCAGTATCATTTATGCTACACCCAATCAGTTATGATTTAGTCAGAGCTAATCAAATTGAAACATCGGATTTAATTAGAAAAAGTGCCTATTCATTTGAAATTCATAATAATAAGTTAAGAATATTTCCAAATCCAGCTGATGACGATAATGGTGAAAAAATATGGTTTGAATATTACGTAAAGGATGATGTTAAAAATACTAATAATGTAAGTGGTTCAATGCAAGGTGGAGTAAGTGATCCATCTAATGTTCCGTATAAATTTATTACTTATAGTTCAATAAATCAACCAGGTAGACAATGGATAAGAAAATTCACTTCCGCTTTATCAAAGGAATTACTTGGTATCATACGAAGTAAGTATAGTGCTTTACCTATACCAGATGCTGAGGTAACACTTGATGGTGATGCTTTGAAAGCAGAGGGTAGGGAAGAAAAGACACAATTATTAGAGGAGTTAAAAGAATTTTTAGAAACAGTCTCTTTGACTGAAAAATTAAAAGCTGAAGCCGAAGAGGCAAATGCTCAACAGGAAGTATTGAATAAAGCTCCATTGTTAATTTACATAGGATAATTAAATGTCAGCTACAACACCATTTTTTATCACAGAGAAAGAAATAAATTTAATTGACCACTTAAATGAGGAGTTGATTGATGAGATAGTTGGACAGTCAGTTGATATTTATAAAGTCAATACCACACATACTAAAGATAACATTTATGGTGAAAGCACTACAAAGTATTTTAATGTTGGATTTAGGGTTAATTGTTTAGTTAGATTCAATGTACCTGAAGTCGAACAATTTAATGAAATTGGTCCAGATAATAATTCATCTATAGATTTAATGTTTCAGAGAAATAATTTAGCTAGTGGTAGTTTGGATTTCTATCCTGAAGCCGGTGATATATGTGATTGGAATGATGTTTATTGGGAGTTAAATGGGGTAACAGAACCACAATTAATTGGAGGTCACCCTAACTTCAGTCATGCCATAAAGGCAACAGCACATCGTAGTAGATTGTCGAGTATTCAAATAGAAGAGAGACCAAGATAATGGCTGTTCAGTTGTTAGATAAAACAATTGTAATGAAACCAAAAAGGTCTTCGATGGTGAAGGTACAAAAAGATGTTGATTTTGAGGAAAATTATGATAGCGAAAGTGAAAATTTCTACGGAGAACCAAAGGCTGATAGGTTTGATGAAATAATAGATTTATTAAAACAAGGTAATATTTATGGAGAGAAGGAAGAAATAACTTTAGGTGTTGTAGATGTTCCTATTGAGAAACAAATTGCAATTGATAAGGCTTCTACTAAAGGATTAAAGTCTGAAGAGTATGCTAATAATTCAGAAAATAAATTAGACAAACTAAGGAAACTACGCCGTGGCAATTAAACCCATAACGAATACAAATGCTCCAAACGAATCGACAATTAATCGAGCTAATCAAACAAGCATTCGTTCCGAAAAAGGTAATTCAAAAGTTGTAATTAAAAAAGGAACGGGTCGTAATGCAGGTAAAGGTTTATCGATTGGTTTGACTGATATCGACACTACCGTGATAAGACATATGCAAAACGTGATGAAACCTATAGTTAGGGAAGCAAATGAAATTATTAAAGTACCTGTTATGTATGGCAATGAAGAAAGGTGGAAATCTATAAGAAATCGTGGTGTATTAAGAGATAAAAACAATACAATTATTTTACCAGTTATAGTGATTAAGAGAACAGGTGTTGCTATGAATGACCAAATGCCATTATCATTCGACAACGATGTTCAGGGTAAATTCATTAGTGTAGTCAGATCAAGTAATGGATGGAGTAAAAATAATCGATATGATAGATTTTCAGTATTAACTGGTCAAAAACCAGTAGAAGAATTTATAAAAACAGGTATGCCAGACTTTGTAGTATGTACGTATAGCATCGTAATGATGACTGCTTTTATGGAACAAATGAATGATTTAAACACCATAATGGTAGAACACTTGGAAACTTATTGGGGTGATTCGACAAGTTATAGATTCTTAACGGCTTTAGAAGGTGATATATCTAATGAAGTTCAAATGGAATCACAAGGTGAGAGATTAATAAAAAACGAACTAACTATAACGATTAAAGGATATATGATACCTGAATTCACAGATAACGTATTTGGTAAAACTGCTGAAATGCAAAGAGCATATAAACCAAAAAAAGTGTCGTTTAGTGAAAAACTTTTATAATTATATATATAATGGTTTTATTTAAATTAACACAGCATAGAGGTTATTAACATGGCAAAAGAAATTAAATTTACAGAAGATGAACTGAAATCACTTGGTGACTTACAAGGTAAGTACAATGTAGTTACTAATAAGTTTGGTCAGTTGGCTATTGCAAAATTGAATTTTGAAAAACAACAAGAATCTATAGAAGAAGAAGAGTTTAAAATTACTGAAGAACTTGAATCTGTTCGTACTGAAGAACAAACACTTCTAAATGATATTACTGAAAAATACGGACCTGGTCAATTAGATCCACAGTCTGGTATATTCACGCCATCTACAGAAGTAAAAGAAACTGCTACCGAGTAATAACTGAATAATAAAGTTCTCTTTTGGTTTTAATGTTATATTTATATATGAATAATTATATTTAATCCAAACCTTTCGGAGACTTTAAATGGCTGAAAAAATACTTAGTCCAGGTGTATTTACCAACGAAATAGACCAATCTTTCTTACCCGCAACTTTAGGACCCATAGGTGCGGCAATCGTTGGTCCGACTGTCAAGGGTCCAGTTTTAATCCCAACCGTAGTTAGTTCATATAGTGAGTATGTTAATATATTCGGTGAATTAATCACAAGTGGTTCGGATAAATATCAATTCTTAACATCACATACTGCTAAAGAATATTTACGACAAGGTGGTCCTTGTACAATCGTTAGGGTTGCTGGTAATGATACTGCTAAAGCTACTTCTAATGTAGTTTCTGCTAGTATAACAATGTTCACAATAGAAGCATTAGGTGATGGTCCACAATTTAATAATGCTGTAGGTACATATGGAACAGATGCTCTACTAACACCACAGAAAGAAAGTACACGTGATTGGGCTTCTGGTAGTTATGGTGGAACATCTGATAACTTCCGTTGGGAAGTATCACAGAAAAATACAGCTAAAGGTACTTTTACTCTTTTAATTCGACAGGGTAATGATACGAATAAGAAAAAGAAAGTAATTGAAACACATGCTAATTTATCACTTGATCCAGAATCAACTGATTACGTTTTAAAGAGAATTGGAAATACAACAAATACAGTTGCTTCGGAAGGTGGTGTTGCTTATATACAACCAACTGGTGAATTTCCAAATCAATCAAATTATGTTAGGGTAAACGACCTTCCTGAAGCTAAAAAAACTCCAAATTGGATAGATGAAAATGGTACTGTAAATTCACCTTATAATGGAAGTGAATCACTTTATTTGCCTGCAGTAGGTACTGGAAGTGCAAATGGCGCATTTGATGGTGGTACTATTGGAAGTACAGAAGTAGAACACCCATATAACTTTTATGATAATATAAATGCTAGTAATTCACAAGGTGTGGATATGTCAGAGAGTAATGATAGACCATCTGGTGCTTCGGTTGGTGGTGGATATGGCACGGCTATAAGTTTGTTAAAGAATAAAGATGAGTATGATTTTAATCTATTGTTTTTACCTGGAGTTGTTGACCAAGAAACTGATCATAGTGACGTTATAAGTGATGCAATTCAGATGTGTGAAGACAGAGGTGATTGTTTCTTAGTTTATGATAATACATTAAAAATCGATACAGTAGCTACGGCTAAAACAAATACAGAAGCACGTAACTCAAGTTATGCCGCTACTTATTATCCTTGGGTACAGATACAAGATGCCACGACAGGTAATTATCGATTTGTTCCACCTTCAGTCGTTATGGCTGGTGTTTATCATTTTAATGATACGATTGGACAACCTTGGTTTGCTCCTGCTGGATTAAACAGAGGTGGAATTGATAGTGCCGTTCAGGCTTATAAGAAATTAAGTCAAAGTCAACGAGATGAACTCTATGACTCAAATGTTAATCCAATTGCTACGTTCCCAGGACAAGGTGTTACTGTGTTTGGACAAAAGACAACACAGAAGAAAGCAAGTGCTTTAGATAGAGTAAATGTAAGACGACTATTGATTGATGTTAAGAAATTTGTTGCTCGTTCTTCAAGAGGATTGGTATTTGAACAAAATACAAGTGATTTGAGAAATCAATTCTTGAATATTGTGAATCCATTCTTAGAACAAGTACAGTCAAATGCTGGATTGAATGCATTTAGAGTCGTGATGGATGATAATAATAATACTCCTGAAACGATTGATAGAAATATGTTAGTTGGTCAAGTATTCTTACAACCAGCAAGAACTGCTGAATTTATTGTGTTGGACTTTGTTGTTCAACCAACTGGCGCGGCTTTCCCTGAATAATTTTTTAATAAAGTGATATTTATTACTATAGGAGATAAACAATGGCAGAATTATTAGAAGCGAATAAGATATTTTATACACCATATGAACCGAAGTTAAAGAATCGTTTCATCATGGAAATTGCAGGTATCCCAGCTTTTACAATCAAAACAGCACAAAGACCACAGATTACTTTTGATGAAGTAACTTTGGAACATATGAATATTACCAAGTATGTCAAGGGTAAAGGCCGTTGGCAAACATTACAGATTACACTGTATGACCCGATTGTTCCGTCTGCTTCTTCTGCCGTAATAGAATGGATAAGATTACATCATGAAAGTGCTACTGGTCGTGATGGATATCAAGATTTTTATAAGAAAAACATTACATTTCAAGTATTAGGACCTGTTGGTGACATTGTTGAAAAATGGACACTATATGGTACTTACATTCAAGATGCTGCGTTTGGTGATTTAGATTTTAGTGCTTCAGAGCCAGTTGAAATCACCTTAACATTAAGGTACGATTACGCTATACTTGAATTCTAAATAGTTTTAACATCAAGGAGTTATAATGTCAGAACATAAGTTCCCTACGGAAGTTATTGATTTACCATCTGGTGGAAAAGTATATTCAAAAGACTCACCACTATCATCGGGTA
>Ga0257115_1001465_pt1 | contig 15914 bp, 14 predicted proteins | sample SI112_100mmetaG_FD_194465 | JGI IMG/M metagenome (GOLD analysis project Ga0257115, IMG submission 194465) | Marine microbial communities from Saanich Inlet, British Columbia, Canada - SI112_100m | ecosystem: Environmental > Aquatic > Marine > Inlet | place: Canada: British Columbia | collected...
AGCCTGGTCTTTGACTGCTTGGATTTCCTGGTTCAAACTCGACTCCTAAAAATGCACTACATTTAGTGCTTACGGTGATAAATATACACTAAATATAGAATATAAATAAAATAGATGTAATATTAATTAATGAATTAAGAGCAATTTTTTGCTAAGCAATTGAAAAAAAAGGAGAAATTAGAAAAAGAAAAAAAATAAAATTTAAGACCTTCTTCTCGAGACAAAAATACCAGAAATAATAAGTAGAAGTGCCAAAATATTTTGCCAAAGAATATCTTCTCCAAGTAATAAAGCTCCGAGAAAAAAAGCAACTACTGGAATCAAATAATTAATATTAGATAAAAAAGTAGCTCCTGCTGTATTAATAATAATAAAGTATAGCAAAGCAGCAAATCCAGTTGGAAGGGCGCCCAATAAGATAATACTTACACCACTAATTAGCGGAATATTAGAGAAATCAATAAAGAATATACTTGGCCAGAGAAGAAAAGAAAGTAAACTTGCGACAATAAGAACTCCAGTACTAGAAATTAATGGATCATAAGAAGGAAGTCGAGATGCAATAATTGTATTGATAGCATAAGCACATGCTGCACTGAGAACTAATAAAATTCCAAACAGAGTATTATTGCCATTATTAATAGAAGGTCCAAGTATAAAAAGTACACCAGAAATACCAATAATGAAACCAAAGACTTTGAATCTATTGAGTTTGTCATTTGGAAGAAAAATATGAGCTAAAACAAGTGTAACTAATGGCATGAAGGCCATTAATAATCCAGCCATTCCAGATGTAATAGTTAATTGACCTGTTGCAATAAGCAGATAAGGCAAGATATTTCCTATGACAGCATAAACAATAAAATGCAACCAGGGAGTAATTGATCTTGGAAAAGTTTTTCGGTAATAAAGTGCAATACCGAGCATAGTGATTGCGCCGATGACTAATCTGTAGCCAACTACTTGCTCCGGTGAAAAGAATAAAAGTGCACGATCAATAAGAAGAAAAGAAGATCCCCAAACAATAACAAGTAAACCTAAAAGTTGATAACTTCTTTTATTTATTGGCATATTAGTAAAATTGGGACTAAGGTATAAAAAAGATAATATTGGAAGTAGAAGGGCGGGACTAAGAAATATTATCCATATTTCTTTATGTAGTGTTTAAGTAAGTTAAAACATAGAAAGATTTACTATTATTTAACATAATATAAATTATACGAACATAATATATACAAAAAACATTGAATTTAAAATAATATTCATAAAAAACAATGAGTTACATAAAGAACCCCAAATTTACAAATATAGAGCACTTTATTGACTAACACAGGAGATTTATTATAAAAAATATAAAAGTGGCTTAAATCGAGTATTTAGAGTAAAAGGGTGTTTTGATATAAAAAAATACCCTTTTTAACAATATTAGAGCTTTTTTAACTTAATCTTTAACTCTTCTCTTAACAAACTTACCAGTTGTTCTATATTTTTGACTCGGACTTTTGGGGCTTTCAGGAATTGTTAACTCTAAGAATTTATGATTGATAAGTGGATTTATGATTGCAGTTTTGAACTTAGACTTATTGGTTCTTTTTAGAATCTTCATTAATTCTAAAGCCGTACTTTCATTCTTACATTTTTTTAAAATTATTAGATGGTCCCTGCTTAGTCCCTGCTTAGTCCCATTAGTTTCAATATGACTATCAGAGTCATACATAAATGATAATTGCTCTACTTCTTGGCCGATCTTTTTACTACGCTTTATGTCCTTGGTCCAGTCTTCGGATTGTGTGACTTCTGGGACTTCTTTAGACTCATCCTTCTTTAAGAACTTAAACATTTGATATTATTTTTTATTTATTAATTAAATTATATAACTGATTCACTTCTTACTAATACCTTTTAACGAGTATATTTTCTTTGAATTCCCCTTTTAATATTCTTCCATCATCAAAATAGATGATTTTTCCTCGACCATTTCTTTTATTTAGTTTCCAATACCCATTGTATTGACTTCCTTCTCCATATTGCTCTCCAGCAGGATAGCTCATTGTGCCTTGCCCTTCTCTATTGTTTTCCTTAAATGAGCCTATATAGTGTCTCCCATCTGGATATAGCATCTCCCCCTCTCCCTCCAGACTACCTGACTTAAATTCCCCCTTATATACTTGCCCAGTTGGCGATATTAATTCACCGTAGCCCTCTGGCTTGTTCTTTATAAATGATCCTGTATATCGATATCCACTTGATGTTGTGTATATCCCTTTTCCCTGCATACAGTTCTTTATTGTCGATTTAATAGTACATTTAGTAGTATTGCCACTATATTTACTGCCGTCCTGGAATTTGAGCTCAGTTGGATTATTTTCTATTTTGAGAGCTATATTTGACTCAGCGTTAGCTGAGCATGATAGGATCAGTATTGATGTAAATATTACAGCTTGACTCACTCTAATTGATTCTAGAGCTGGTTTAATTAAAACTAGTGCGTTAATATTTGGTCTAAAAATAGTTGTAGCCTGTCAGATTCAGCGTTATTAAAGAATTTTTCAGGGTCATTTTCTTCTACAATTTGACCATCGTCCATAAATATAATTCTGTTTGCCACCTTTCTTGCAAAGCCCATTTCATGGGTAACACAAATCATTGTTATTCCTTCTTTAGCAAGCTCTATCATAACATCTAATACCTCAGATATCATTTCAGGGTCTAAAGCAGAGGTAGGCTCATCAAATAACATAATTTTTGGGTTGGTACATAGGGATCTCGCTATTGCTACCCTTTGCTGTTGTCCACCGCTCAGCTGATTTGGGTATTTTTCTGCTTGATCTTTGATGCCTACTCTATCTAGAAGCTTTAAGGCTTTTTCTCTAGCCTCTTGCTTTGTTTCGTTATGAACCCAGATTGGTGCTAAAGTAAGATTATCAACAATGGTTAAATGAGGAAAAAGGTTAAAGTGTTGGAATACCATAGACACTTCACTTCTAATTTGTCTAATTTTTTGTGCGTCATCGGTCAATTCTGTTCCAGATACCACTATAGAGCCCTCTTGGAATTTTTCTAAGAAGTTAACACACCTTATCAGAGTTGATTTACCACTTCCTGAGGGTCCACAGACAACAATTATTTCACCTTCCTTTATCTCTAGATTGATGTTCTTGAGGGCATGAAAGTCTCCATACCACTTATTTAAGTCAGATATTTCTATGATATTGGTTTTATTTTTATCGTTGCTCATTTTCTTATAACCTTTAGTTTTTATTTTCAGTATTGAATCGTATTTCTAATTTTTTTGAGTAGCGGGACATTGTATATAGTATAGCCCACATAACAATAGTAACGAATACAAAGCCTTCTGTTTCTCTGGCAAGCCAATATGGGTCATTACTAGTTAGATTGACCATAGCAAGCATATCGAATAGTCCAATTATCAGAACAAGCGTTGTATCTTTAAATAAAGAAATCGATGAGCCAACAATATTTGGTATTGATATTTTTAATGCTTGTGGAAGAATAATTAGTGCGTTTTTTTGGAAATAACTCAAGCCTATTGCATCAGCTGCCTCATATTGACCTCTTGGAATAGCCTGGAGCCCTCCCCTAACTACTTCAGCAAAATATGCAGCTTGAAAAAGAGCAATACCGATAAGCGCTCTTAAGAGCTTATCAAAATAATTTCCTGATTCTAAAAATAGTGGGAGAACAAAAGAGGCCATAAACAAAATAGTGATTAATGGCACAGCTCTAATAAACTCAATAAATAAAGTAGAGAATAGCTTGATTACCTTTAAATCTGATTGTCTTCCTAGGGCTAGAAGGACTCCTATTGGAAAAGAAACGATAATACCTACTGATGCAATAATTAATGTCAGCAACAAGCCACCCCATTGATCAGTTGAAACAGGCATTAATATTCCAAAGCCACCAGCAATTAAAACATAGGAAACCAGTGGGTAAAAGATGATTAATGATAAGGTAACTCTATTTTTGTATTTATAGTTTTTTACCAGCGGAACTATCACAAATAGCAGGCCAGTTAGTGCAAATACTGTATTGGGTCTCCAGGTCTCTGTTCGAGGATAGAATCCATAGGTATACATGTAAAGCTTTTCATAAATATATGGCCAGCAAGCTCCTACTCTGCCACAGTTTTGATTAGTTGCCATTTCCTCACTAAACTTTATTTCAAAACCAAAAAAGTTTACAGTTCCAAAACTAAAGCTTGCATTAAAGAACATCCAGTCAAGCAATGGAGGGATCATAATATAAAGCAAATAGAGCGACGCAAGCGTAAGAGCTGAATTTACCCACGAAGAGAAGAGATTAGTTCTAAGCCATACAAGTGCACCAATTTGAGATATTGGCGGCTTTCTGGTAGTTTGTTGGTCAAATACTGGCATAATTACCTTCCCTGAATTTCCATCTTTTTATTGACATAGTTGAGCAATAAAGAGATAAATAATGAAATGACTAAATAAACAAGCATCGCCATTGCAAGAATTTCGACTGCCTGGCCAACTTGATTTAAAACAGTTCCTCCAAAAGTACTCATTAACTCTGGATAGCCAATTACGGTAGCTAAAGAAGAGTTCTTTGTAAGATTCAAATACTGGTTAATTGTTGGCGGTATTGCAACCCTAAGGGCTTGTGGCAAGATAATAAGTTTAAGCGATTGAACGGGTGTTAAGCCAATCGCAGCTGCAGCCTCTTTTTGCCCTTTGTCAACCGCCTCAATACCTGATCGAATTGCCTCAGCAATATAGGTTGCGGTATAAACACTAAGAGCAAACGTTAATGCTAAAAACTCTGGCACAACTGCCATTCCGCCCTTTAAGTTAAATTTACCTAGAACGGCAAAGTCAAATGCCAGTGGAGATCCAAATACCAGATAAACAAGAATTGGGAGACCAAGAATTAAACCCACTGAATAAGGCCATGTGCTCGTGTGAACGCCAGTTAACTCATGTTTCTTCTTAAAGGATTTCTTAACAAAATAAGCTGCAATGATTCCAATGATGAATGCAAATACTACGTATAAGAAGCCCTCTTCAGGAATTGGTTTGGGAAGGTACAAGCCTCGTTGATTTAGAAATGCAAGGTCAAAAAATGATAGGCTTTGCTTCGGGTGCGGAAAAACATTAATAAATAAGTTATACCAAAATAAAATTTGAAGAAGTATAGGAATGTTTCTAAAGAGCTCTATGTAGCCCCCTGCTAGCTTGGCAACAAGATAATTATTTGAAAGTCTTGCGATACCAATAAGGAGTCCTATTAGCGTCGATAAAATGATTCCAATAAAGGCGACAACAAGTGTGTTGATTAACCCCACATAAAAAACAGTTAAGTTTGAAGATTCAGGGGTGTAGTCAACCGCGATATTGCCTAAAAAAGGGAGTATGTCAAAGCCCGCTCTATTTTTCAGGAATGTAAATCCAGTTTGAATACCTCTATCTTCAATGTTTTGAAAGAGGTTGCCTATTGCTGTGTAAAAAAGCCCTATCACCAGGACAAAGGTAATTACTTGGAATAAAAAAGACCTGACTTCATTGTTATAAAGTAGATCTCGAAAGTTTGATCCTCTGTGTTGAGATTTTCCTAAGGATTCGAGGATAAGTTTTTTCATAAATGCTAAAAATTTGAATATGAATATTTTACTAAATATAGTGTTTCTAAGTTTGAAAAAATCAAAAAAAAACCAGACTGCTAAAGTATAGCAGTCTGGTTTAGGTTCTAACTAGATAATTGCTTATCTAAATGGAGGTGAGTAAAGAATACCACCTTGTGACCATAGTGCGTTAACACCACGAGCAATACCAATTGGAGTAGAAAGTCCAATGTTACGCTCGAAGCTTTCAGCATAGTTACCTACTTGCTTAACGATTTGGTAAGTCCAGTCTGGAGTCAGACCAACATACTCATGAGTGCTTCCTGAACGACCCATTAAGCGCTCACGCTCTGGGTTGTTAGAAACATCATCAACGTTACCACTGTTAACACCAATTTCTTCTGCAGTAATCATAGCGTTTAAAGACCATCTTACAATGTTGAACCATTGATCGTCACCTTGACGAACAACAGGGCCTAGAGGCTCTTTAGAAATGATTTCTGGAAGTACTACATGCTCTGAGGGATCATTTGCACCTGCACGCATTGAATAAAGACCAGAAGCATCAGTTGTTAATACATCACAACGTCCAGCATCATAGTTAGTTAGAGTTTGAGCATTAGTATCTGATACAACTGAGTTGTACTCGATTCCATTTGCTTTACCCCAGTCAGCTAAGTTCAATTCAGTAGTAGTACCTGCTTGAATACAAATAGCAGCACCACCTAATTCCATAGCACTAGAAACACCTAGAGAAGACTTAACCATAAAGCCTTGTCCGTCGTAGTAGTTAACACCAGCAAAGTTCAATCCCAATGAAGCGTCACGAGTAATTGTCCAAGTCGTATTTCTAGACAACATATCGATTTCACCAGATTGTAGCGCAGTGAATCTTTCCTTAGCAGTTAATGGTACAAATTTAACTTTAGTTGCATCGCCAAGCGTTGCAGCAGCAACAGCACGACAAACATCAACGTCAATACCAGTCCATGTACCAGACGAGTCAGCTGAAGAAAAACCAGCAAGACCTTTAGAGACACCGCAAGATACGTGTCCTTTAGCCTGAACGTCGCTCAAAGTAGAAGCCTGTACACTAAGTGCACCAACAACTAACAATGAAGCAGCAGACAATTTTAATAATTGTTTCATATATATCTCCTTAATGAGTTTCAAAGTATAAAAAACCTTCACAATTGAATGAGGTTCACAGAAAATTTTAACACTAGTTAAACAAGAAATACAAATTAATTATTAAAAAAAAATTTAAATCAATTCAACTAGCAAGGCTTGATTTTTGCTATTAAAGCAATAATATCCTCTAATTCAAATCTGAAAAAGTTGAATTAAACTCAAGTATGTTGATTCATTTTATTTAGCTGAAAAATTGTTTTTATAAAGAATTTGATTAGATGATGCTAACAGTCTTAATGTATTTAATATAAATTAAATTGTTTTAATTCAACGAGTTATATATAAATTAGTTAAATCTTACATGTATTTAATTTATTATTATAAGTAATTTTAGTTATTTTTTACCTATAGTGGTATAAAATAACTAATATATAGTTTAATTAATGAAACACAATGATCATCAAAACTACCGAATACCTAGCAATGGTGCGAGATAAAACAGGTTATTCTGATTATAAAATAGCTAAAGAATATGACATTAATCAGTCAAATCTAAGTAAATATAGCTCTGGAAAGGCTGCTTTAAGCGAAACACACGCTTGGTTGATTGCTAATATCCTTGATATAGACCCTGCTGAGGTTGTTGCCAATACTAAATTTGAACACGCAATAAATACAGGTAATAATTCGAAGGCCAAATTTTGGCAAGAACAGTTAAATAAAATATTTTCTGAATCCGTACCAATCAGAATACAAATCGCACAATTTAACCCTATTGTTGGGGATATTAAGTTGAATGCACAAAAAATGCTTGATTTGTCTATTGAAGCTAATGATGCTGGAGCTCATTTAATTATATTTCCAGAGTTGGCATTGACTGGCTATCCTCCTGAAGATCTATTGTTTCGAGATGGATTTATTAATCAGGTCAAAGATGAAATAACAAATTTCTGTAATTTGGCGCCTTCAGACATTTCAATTTTATTTGGTGCACCGAACAAAACTGATGACTTTCTTTTTAATAGTGCCTATCTTATTCAAAATAATCGAATCATTAACATTTACAACAAGCAGGAATTACCGAATTATGGTGTTTTTGATGAAAAACGTTATTTTTCATCTGGTGACGATTCTTTTGTATTTGAATGTCAAAATACCAAAATAGGTGTTTTAATTTGTGAAGATCAATGGGTCGAAGGCCCTATTTCAAATTTATGTCAATCTAAGATTGATATTGTGGTTTCGCTTAATGCTTCTCCGTTTCAACTTAAAAAGCAAAGTGAGCGCATCAATATCTGTAAAAAGTATGCTTTAAAGTTTGATATTACTTTCATATATGTAAATATGGTGGGTGGCCAGGATGAGGTTGTATTTGACGGTAACTCCTTCATAGTTAATAGTCAGGGAGATGTATCGCTTCAACTCCCAGCCTTTAAAGAGCTTAGTGTTGCTCATATTGATACGACATTTACCCCTTCTTTAGTTAGTGATGAATCTTTAATCTATTCTGCTATTGTTTTAGCTACAAAGGACTATATTCAAAAAAATACTTTTGGCGGTGCTTTAATCGGTTTATCTGGAGGCATTGATTCTGCTTTAACTTTAGCGATTGCTGTTGATGCAATTGGTGCAGAAAATGTTCATGCGATTATGATGCCGTATCAGTTTACCTCTGATATGAGCCTAACAGACTCTGAGCTTCAAGCTGAGACTCAAGGCGTTAAGTATTCTAGTATTGATATCCATTCAATGGTTGACTCATTCAACTTATCACTGAGTGATCAATTTAGAAATACTTCTAGAGATACTACCGAAGAAAATATTCAGTCACGTGTCCGTGGAACTCTTTTAATGGCTTTATCTAACAAGTCTCATAAGCTTGTTCTTGCAACAGGCAATAAGTCTGAAATGGCTGTTGGATACGCTACATTGTATGGTGACATGTGTGGTGGATTTGCACCTCTCAAAGATATATCAAAAACTATGGTTTATCAACTAGCAAAATATCGAAATACAGTATCTGATGTCATTCCTGAAAGGGTAATAACTAGGCCCCCTTCTGCAGAGCTTGCACCCGATCAAGTTGATCAAGATTCACTTCCATCTTATGATATCTTGGATGATATTTTGATGAGATTTGTAGAACAAAAACAGTCTGTTAATGAAATTATAGAAAATGGCCATAACTCAGAAGATGTCAGTAAGATTACTTCTTTAATCTTAAGAAATGAATATAAAAGAAGACAATCTGCCCCTGGGCCCAAAATAAGTAGCAATGCCTTTGGAAAAGAAAGGCGTTACCCTATGACGTCAAAGTTTAAACCTTAGAATATTATTTCTCAAAAACCTTAATCAATCCTTGGGCTTTATGACGAGTCTCAGCTAGCTCTTTCAAAGGATCAGAGTCGAATACAATTCCCGCACCAGCTCTAAAAGTTAGAGTGTCGCCCTGATGGATAAAGCTTCTAATAAGAATATTGAAGTCCATTTTGCCATTTTGACTCACATACCCTACTGAACCAGTATATGCCTCCCTGGGCATTTGCTCAAGTTCATTAATAATTTCCATACATCTAACTTTTGGGCAGCCTGTAATAGTTCCGCCTGGAAATAATGCTTTGACAATTTGCTTTACTCCAATATGCTTTCTAAGATTACCTTTTATGTTTGAGACGATATGATGAACGAAAGGGTAGGTTTCTAAAGTCATTATTTCATTAACATAAACACTTCCATATTCACACACCCTTCCCATATCGTTTCTTTCGAGATCCAAAAGCATAACGTGCTCAGCTATTTCTTTAGGGTGGCTAATAAGGTTCTCTTTTTGAGCGTCATCTAAGCGCCCCTCTCCTCTTGGGTGCGTTCCTGCGATTGGTCTGGTCTCTAATACACCATCATTTACGCTAAACAATCTCTCAGGTGAGGATGAGATAATACTAAAATCTTCGTATTGAACTAATGCTGAAAATGGGGCTGGATTAGCCTTTTTAAGTTGCTTGTAAATTATTGCTGAATCTTTTTTTGAGCTTAGAGAGTATGACCACTTTCTTGACAAGTTAACCTGAAAGACATCACCCGCAATAATATAATCTAGGCTACTCTTGACACCATCGGTAAACTTTTCATTGTTTTCCTCTGAAATCTCACCATCTAGGGTCTTATCTGGGATGCTTTCAATAGCTTTAATGTCTGATAATATTAGATTAATTCGATTGTGGTTATTGTCTTCATCAACGATATATGTTTTTTTGAGCTTATGGTCAGTTATGATGGCAGACGGCATTTTTACTGCATAAGCAATTGGAATATTAGATTTGTGAAGTTTGGATGCTAAAGTGGGCTCAATTTGTCCTATAAGCTCATATGACAAGTAAACAAACCACCCACCAGTAAAAGGGAGATCTAAGCTACCACTTGTTTTTTTACAATGATTTTCTAGTTCACTCAAAAAATCAAAATCTGCAAAATCTCTCAGTACAATATTTTCTTCTGGGAAAGCAAATAATATTGAATATCTATTATTTTCATTATGATTTACACTTTCGAGTAAGAACGGGTATCTTTTTTTGTTTAGATAACAAAAAGATGCTAAGTCAACTTTTTGAATTTCTAGAGTTGTCACTTATTTAAAGATTTTGAATAAGTGTAGAAGCTTTATTGAAAAGAATATGATCTGGATAATCTTCAAGCATTTGAGTTAAAAGAATCTTAGCTTCACTGGTTTCATTAAGCTCTAAATGAACTCTAGACAATTCATATAAAGAGTCAGCATACTTTGGATGTTCAGCCCCTAGAATTTGAAAATCTAGGTATGCATTTTTTGACTCAAGATAAGACTCGCTGTAAAAGTAAGAGCGCCCAAGCCATAGTTGTGTATCTGTCAAACTAATATCACTTGGAGAGGTATTGAGATGACTTAAAAAGAGTTCAATAGCTTTATCATAATTCCCAAGAACAAAACTACTCTTTCCATCTCTAAAAAGCTTAGATGGCTGCGGACTAGTTTCAACTGATGTTTCAGATTGTTTGTTGTTTGTTTGACTTAATTCAATCATCTGAAGAAGTTCGTCAATTTTTTTAGAATTAAGTCTTTGATTTTCTCTTAAGATTTCAATCTCATCCTTTAAGGTAAGAATCTCATTGTTTAAGGACTTTACCTCTTTATTGATTTTAAGTAGTGCAAGATCTACATTTAAGCCTTCTGCTGAAAAAACTCCAAGCGACATTGATAATAATGAAACACAAAGTATAGATCTATACAAAAAGTTTTTCATCAGACGATAAAATATCTAATTAAGGTGGCTTTTAAACAAATTGCTTTTAGTAGTAAGAGAATTCTACTCTTCTGTTTTTCTCCCAGGCTTCCTCATTACTGCCAGTAAGAATTGGCGCTTCCTCTCCGTAACTTACAACTATGATTCTATCGTCTAAGTTGTATAAACCAAGAACCTCTTTTACACTTAGGGCGCGATTCTCTCCTAATGCAAGGTTATATTCGCGTGTTCCCCTTTCATCAGCATGCCCTTCTAAGCGAAGGTTTACTGAAGGGTTTTCTTGCATAAAGTTCGCATGTTGAATAATTATTCTTGTCGCGATTTCATCAATTTCAGTATCGTCGTAAGCAAAATATAGCGTAAAAGAATCTGCATTGTTACCAAACTCACTAATTGCAACCTCTGTAGCAGCAGCACTTTCTACTAAGGCTTCTATGAGTTCATCTCTATTAGCAAGATTACCATCAGCATCTAATTCGATTTGATCACTTAGTCCTTTAGACACAGCTACCTCAATAAGTTCGTCATCTGACATTGACTCTAATTCTTCTGATTTGCTTTCAAGTAAAGCGGCACTTTCCACAATGGCATTAATAATTTGGTCTCTATTAAGAAGGTTTCCATCTTCATCAAGAAGTAATAGGTCTTCAAGACCCTTTTCTCTTGCTATGGCGATAAGCTCATCATTAGATAATTCTTCTAATTCGTCAATTGTAAATCCTCCATTCTCATCCATTGCAATAAGAGTCTCTTCTCCGCTTAACATTGCAACTTCAGTTGCATCATCTGAAGGATTAATAAGGTCCAGAAATTTATCTCCTAGCTCTGATATATTGGTTGTAGCGCAAGAGCTTAGAAAAATTACACTTGTTAATAATAGAATTTTTTTTGACATTTTATTTCCTTAATTTGAATAGTTTGACCAACTTGGCTCTCTTACTTCACCCTCTTTTTGCATTAACTCAACAATTTGATTGTTATGCAGTGAAATTATAGACAATATTCCTTTGTTATCCCTATTAGTTGAGTAAATAATCATACCACCATTTGGTGAAAAATAGGGTGACTCGTCTGATTTATTTTGGGTCATAACTGTTAAGTCTCTTGATGCTATATCAAGAAGAGCTAATCTGTAGTCTTTTCCAACCCTATGAATAAGAGCCAAATCTTTTCCGTCTGGTGAAAAAACTGGTTTTGCATTATAGCGACCTTCAAAAGTTGCTCTAGAAATTTTTCCAGATTTAAGATCTTTAATATATACCTGTACCTGCCCTGTTCTATTTGATGTAAATGCAATTTTGCTTCCGTCGGGTGAAAAGCTAGCTTCAGTATCTATAGATATATTTTTTGTTAATCTTTCCAGTTTTTTCGACTGCAAATTATAGAGATAAATATCTTTATTTCCTTTTTTTGAAATTGTGAGAGCTATACTCTCTCCACTCGGGTGCCATGTTGGGGATGAGGCTATTCCATCAAATTTTGGTAATTTAATTGGAATGGTTTTCAAAAATGGTGTCATTACAAATACTTCAGACCTATTATTTTTAAAAGAGACGTAGGCGAGTTTCTTTTGATCTTTTGACCAAGCTGGTGACAGAATTGGATTTGAGGATCGAACTACAGTTTGTGGATTGAATCCATCTGAATCTGAAATCTGAAGCTTGTAGGTTCTTCCGCCATTATTATTTTCAGATACTGTGACATAAGAAAGTCTTGTATCAAACGAGCCTTTTTGCCCTAATAGAACATAATAAATCTTATCACTTAAAAAATGGGCAATTCTTCTAAAGCCACTATTGTGAACACGGATTTTCTTCTGGTACAGACTTTTCTCTGAAAAGACATCGTAGATATAAATGTAGACGTTATATACTTTACTACTTACTTGTTCAATCTTTCCAAAAACAACTGCATCTTTTTTATGCTCTTGCCAAAAGCTAAAGTCGATTTGATTGGTTATTAATGCTTCTGTACTTAAAGCATTGAATTGACCAGAGCGATTTAGATTGTCTCTAATAATTGTTGCAATATCAACATTATTAGAATTACCAACAATCTCAAATGGAGCTATAACGATCGGAAAAGCAGCTTCCCTTGATTTTATAATGTTAACTTCAAGAAGTGCATTTGCAGATACAGAAATAAAGAGACTCAGGATAATTAAAGCTTTAATAATTTTCACTCTATTTCCTCAATCCAATGCATTTGTATAGCCTCAAGCACCCTTTCTCCACATTTACTTTGACCTTCTTCAAAATCATCAAGATTCAATACTAGCTCGCGTAAGTCAACAAAGTTAATTGTTTTAGGGTCCACTTCAGGAAAATTATCCGCCAAGGAAATTGCTATTTCTAGTGAATCGGTCCAACAAATCATTGACGTTTAATGGCAGTAAATTTTAATGGTCTAATTTTAATCAATTCGACTGTTTGATTTAAACATTTTTTAAAAATTAAAGTCTTCCTGCTGAAATCAAATGAGGAAGTTTGTTTAGCTTGTCAAGGACGTTATTAAGCTCAATAATATTAGTCACCATTAGCGTAATATAAAATAACCTATCTGATCCCGGCCTTTGCTGTTGTTCAATGTTTTCGATATTAACGCTAAGATTTGCAAGTGTGTTTGCAATGGCTGCTAATCTTCCACTACGATTTTCGACTAAACAGCTTATTGCCACTTCAAACTGCTCATTACCATCCGACTTCCAATCAACTTCCATCCATTGTGCATTTTTTTCTTTGATGTGCTCTAAGTTTGAACAATTTGAGCGGTGAAAAACTAAACCTTTTTGTGAAGTCAAAACACCCGTCACTGAGTCTCCTGGTATTGGATAGCAGCAATGAGCAAAATTTATCGCCATACCCTTGGTTTGACTAATGGAGAGAGTATTAATGGTTTCGTTATTAATATCTTGCAGTAACTTATTTACAACCACTGCCACAAAAATTTCAGATAAGCCTACTCTAATGTAAAGATCTTCAAAATCTATACAATTAAGCTCTTTAAAGCATTTATTCCATTTGTCTAAAGGGACATCATTAATTTTAATATTTTGGAATTTTAAAGCATCAGCGATTAATAACTTACCGAGTCTAGCTAGTTCAACTTTAGAGTTATCCTTTAGGTGGGCCTTTATCGCTGTTTTTGCTTTAGAGGTTACAACGATATCTAGCCAACTTGGCTTTGGCTTTACAAATCTTCCAGTAATAATTTCTACTGTTTGTCCTGACTTTAGACGTGTTGAGAGTTCTACCTCATTACCATTCACTGTTGCTTTTTGGGCCTTTTTACCAATATTAGTGTGTACAGCATAAGCAAAGTCAAGAACTGTTGCTCTCAGAGGAAGCTGAATAATTTTTCCGCCCGGAGTAAACACAAAAACCTCATCAGAAAATAGATCTGATTTAGTGTTTTCTAAAAAATCTACAGATGTATCAGTATTTTGTTGAATATCTAATAGAGAGCCCATCCAATTTCGGGCTAATTTTTTTGAAGGTTCATCCGTATTCTTATAGTGCCAATGCGCGGCAATACCATATTCAGATATAAAATCCATCTCTTGTGATCGAATTTGAACCTCGATAAACATTTTTCTTGGCCCTATTAACACAGTATGAAGAGACTGATAGCCGTTTGGTTTAGGCGCAGAAATGTAATCTTTAAATTTTAGAGGAATCGGCTTATACAAGCTATGGATGTGGCCTAACGCTTGATAGCATGCATTGGTGTTTTCGACTACAACGCGAAAAGCATGCATATCTAAAACTTCTGAAAATTTTCGTGACTTAATTTTCATTTTATTGTAAATACTTGATGGTTGTTTTTGACGACCTTCCACTGTTGCATTAATTTGCTCAAACTTTAATCTATTTTCTATTTCAGATTTAATAAGGTTGATTGTTTTCTTTTGATTGCCATATTGTTTGTTAATTTTTCTCTTGATAATCAAGTGTTTTCTTGGATGAAGGGTTTGAAAGCATAGATCATCCAGTTCAACACCAATACTGTGAAGCCCCAAGCGTCTTGCAATTGGCGCATGTAACTCAGAAGTTTCTTTTGCTTTTTGAATGCGCTTTTCTTCACTCATTGATCCAATAGTTCTCATATTATGAAGTCTATCCGCAAGTTTAATGATCATCACTCTCATATCTTTTGACATCGCTAATATAAGCTTTTGAAAGTTTCGTGCCTGTTTTTGTGAACTTGAAGTGAATTCCAGGCTAGTTAGTTTTGAGACGCCTTCGACTATGTGCGCAACCTGCTCTCCAAATTCATTTTTAACATCCTCATTCGTAACTGAAGTGTCTTCAATGCAGTCATGAAGAATGGCTGCCACTATACATAAATAGTCTAATTTAAGTTCTGCAAGGATTAGTGCAACTGACATTGGATGGCTAATATAAGCTTCTCCTGATTTTCTATACTGGCCAGAATGTGCTTTATCAGCTATCTTGTATGCCTTTTTAACTAATTCAACCTCGTCTTGAGATAGGTAGTCACTCAGAGTACTATACAAAATGGTTGCTTGCGATTGAATTTGAAAAAAATTTGTAGCCATTAAAATTTGTTTTTACAATACGACATTAATTGTTAATTATATAATCATGTCGTTAAGAGCTATAAGTTCTTTGCATAAAGGTTTCCAGATAAAAAACACACTAGTATAATTTAATGTTTCAAAGTCACTAATCTAAACTTAAAATGAATAGACGATCTATATTGACCCTCTCCTTGGCCTTGTTTTTGTCAGGCTGTTCTTTTTTAGGAGGCGACAAGGATACAAAAAAGCTTGTTGCTGACGGATTAACTCCAAAAGAATTGTACGAGCAAGCTGAGGACAAAGTCGATAGTGGGATGATAGAGCAAGCGATTGATCAGTATGAAATGATTTTGTCGTCATA
>Ga0257115_1001470_pt1 | contig 15876 bp, 13 predicted proteins | sample SI112_100mmetaG_FD_194465 | JGI IMG/M metagenome (GOLD analysis project Ga0257115, IMG submission 194465) | Marine microbial communities from Saanich Inlet, British Columbia, Canada - SI112_100m | ecosystem: Environmental > Aquatic > Marine > Inlet | place: Canada: British Columbia | collected...
TTTTCATTAACATTATTCCAGGTATTTTGATAATTTAAATTTTCTAAATTCTTTTTTTTCTTAAAAAAATCATCTTTATTTTTTAATAAATTTAACAATAAAAACTCAAATTTTTCTTTATCAAAACTCATTTGATCTATGATCCAACAACAATCTTTATCTTTGTAATACTTAGCATTTTCAAATTGATGATTATCCTTCGACGATGGTAAAGGGATAGCAATAAAAGGAATATTTAAAATAGCAATCTCGGCTAAACTTGATGCTCCTGCTCTTGTAATACATAAATCTGATTGATTTAAAAGCAGATCTAAATTTTGGTCAAAATTGAATACCATATTTTCAATTTTATTTTCTGAATAAAAATTTCTTAAAAAATCTATATTTTTTTTATTTGTTTGATGAATTATTTTTAATGAGTTAGTTTGAGAAATTTTTAAGATTGATTCATGTATAATTTCGTCAAATATTTTAGCTCCCTGACTTCCTCCAACTATCATTAAAGTAAACACTTTATCAATATTTTCTTTTGAATTTTTTTCATAATATTTTTTTCTTATAAGTGGATTTGAAATTACTATTTTATTTTTATATCTATTTGGAAACTTTATAATTTTATTTGAGTAACAGATTATTTTTTCACAAAAGTTTAAAAAAAACTTATTTGCTCTCCCAATAACCATATTTGGTTCTAATAGAAAAATTTTAATACCAGATATCTTTGCGGCAAAACACAAAGGTAATGACATATATCCACCTGTTGAAATTAAAATTTGAATTTTTTGTTTTTTAAACAAAAGTAAAGATTTTAAAGTTAAAAAAAATACTTTCAAAATCCTATACGGTAACAGTATTGATTTATTTAATTTTGGCGTATCAATCTCAAAAATTTTATGTTTTTCAACTTCCAGATAATTAAGACCTCTAACGTCAGTCGAAATTATAACCTCAAAATTATTTTTCAAATGATCATAAATTGTTGTTGCTGGTATTACATGTCCACCCGATCCTCCTGTAGAAATCAAAATTTTTTTTTTCATGTTTGCTGATTCATTTTTCTTTTTGTTAAATTTAAAATCATTCCAGATAATATCGATATACTTACAATTGAAGAACCTCCGTAACTTAAAAATGGTAAAGTCATACCAGTAGTTGGAAGCAATCTAATATTAACACCTATATGAATAGTTGCTTGCATTAGAATTAAACTCACACAGCCTATTAAAATAAGTTTAATTTTTTCATTTTTTTCATAATTTATTTTTTTAAAAACCATATAGATAAGTATTAAAAACAATAACAATATTAATATTATGGCAACAACACCAAACTCTTCTGAAATTACTGAAATAATATAATCTGTATGTGCCTCTGGAACTCTGTTTTTTAATGTGCCTTCACCAATCCCTTTTCCAAAAAAACCACCACTTGTTATTGATTCAATTGCTTTATCAGATTGAAAATTATGAGTTCCTGTATCTTTATTAAAAAAAGAAAAAATTCTACCATAGATATAATCAAATCTGGGAACAAAAATAACTAAATAAGTAATAAAAACTATTACAAATAGAGAAAATCCTAAAAGGAAAAAAATGTTAATTCCAGATGTAAAAATTAAAACTGCCCATGAAAAGATAACTAAAAGAGTTTGACCAATATCTGGTTGCTTAATTAAAAGTAAAGAGATTATTGATATCAAAATAATTGATAATAAATATTTTAAAAAAAGATTTGAGCTTTTATTGCTACAAAGAATAGTGGCCAACATTACAATTAAAAATGGTTTTAATACTTCAATTGGTTGAAATCTTGGTAAAAAAAATAAATCTATCCATCTTTTTGAACCTTTTACTTCTATACCAATAATTGGAACCAAAAATAAAGAAATTAAAGAAACAAAAAAAAGAATAATAGAATATTTAAATAATTGATCAGTATTAATAGAGGAAAAAATAAAAATTATAAATATACCAATACATATATAAATTAGATGTTTAAAAAAAAAGAAGTAACTGTTTGTATCTAATTTATCTGAGGCAATTAATGAAGTTGAAACTAATGAAAAAAATAATCCAATTAAGAATAAAAATGTTATGAGAAAAAAAATTGACTTATCAATGTTTTTCCACCATTGATAATAAAATTTATATAAAAAACTATCACTTTGCATTTATAAATTTTTTAATCAATTTATTAAAGTATAAACCTCTATCTTCAAAATTTTTAAAATTATCAAAAGATGCACCTGCAGGACTAAATAAAATTATATTTTTTTCTAATTTTTTTTTTTTTATATCTAAAAATACTTCATTTAATATATCTTTTAGGTCTTTTAAGTTTTTAACAATAATTTTATTTTTAAGATTTTTTTTAAATTCTTTATGATGTTTACTAAAAATATAAGCTTTAAAATTTTTACAATGTTTTTTAGATAATTTAAATTGATCACTTTTTTTAGGAATGCCCCCTAAAATCCAATACACATAATTTAAATTTTTTAATAAATTTTCTGAGGAAGCAAAACTTGTTGATTTTGAGTCATTTATTATGGTTAAATTTTTATTTTTGAAAATAATTTGTTGTCGATATTTTAATCCTTTAAAATTATTTAATGTTTTTAGTAAAATTTTATTATTTAATTTGAATATTTTTGAAATCTTTAAAACAAAAGATAAATTTTCTTTATTGCCTGAGGATAAAAAATATTTATTTTTTATCTGATTATATATTTTGTTACTTTTTTTTGAGTCAATTTTGATGATTTTTTGGTTAAGATTGTTGTTATCAATTTTTTTAGTAATTAATGAGTCATTTTTATTTACAAATGCTGTAGCATTATTAGGTTGAGAAACTAATAGTTTAAATTTAGCGGTAATATAATTTTTTAAATTTTTATGTCTCTCTATGTGATCGGGTGCAATATTAAGAATTACTGCGTATTTAGAGCTAAAAATCTGACTATACTCTAATTGATAAGATGAAGCTTCAATTACAAATATGGTGTGTTTTGTAATCTTTTTTTCAGATAGCGCGGGGTTTCCAATATTGCCAATTAATCTTACATCATATTTTTGGTCTTCTAAAACCTCGTATAAAATTTGAGCAGTTGTAGATTTACCATTTGTTCCAGTTATGGTGATACTTTTATTCTTATAGAATGAATAAAAAATGTCTAAATCAGTGTAAATTTTTGAAGAATTCTTCTTTAAAGTTTTAGACAATTTACATTTTGAAATATCAATTCCTGGACTAATTATAATTTTATCAAAATTAATTTTTGATATTTCTTTGAGAGTATTAAGTCTTAGATTTGATTTTAATTTAATGTTTTTTTTTACATTATCGTCAAACAAATATAGATCTGCTTTATTTTTCAAAAATTTATATGATGAGACTCCACTTTTACCAAGTCCATAGATCAATATTTTTTTCCCTAAAAAAATATTTTTATTTTTTATCATTATCTTAACTTTAATGTAGCTAATCCTATCATTGCCAGAATAATTGATATAATCCAAAATCTAATTACAACGGTTGACTCGGCCCATCCTTTTTTTTCAAAATGATGGTGTATTGGTGCCATTCTAAAAATTCGCTTTCCTGTAAGTTTAAAAGAAATTACTTGAACCATTACCGAAACAGCTTCAAGGACAAACAGGCCACCTGTTATAGCTAACACTATCTCATGCTTGGTAATTATTCCTACCGCTCCTAAAGAACCGCCAAGTGCTAGTGAACCTGTATCCCCCATAAAAATTTTTGCTGGTGGTGCGTTAAACCATAAAAAACCTAAACAAGATCCTATTATTGCACCACAAAAAATAGAAACTTCTCCTGTACCCTCTATATAAGGAATTTGTAAATAATCTGAAAAAACAATATTTCCAGTTACATAACTTATAAAAGCAAAACAGCCTGCAACTAAAATTACTGGTACTGTTGCCAATCCATCAAGTCCATCCGTTAAATTTACAGCATTAGATGAACCAATTATTACAAATACTGAAAAGGGTATAAAAAACCACCCAAGGTTTATTATTAAATTTTTAAAAAAAGGAAAATATAAGTTGGTAATTTCTTGGTAATCAACAAAATAAACAAAAAATGAAACTCCCAAAACAGCTAAAAAAATTTGAGATAAAATTTTAAATTTTGATGAAATGCCCGAGGAATTATTATATTTTATCTTCTTGTAGTCATCAAGGGCACCAAGCAAACCGAATGTAATAGCGATGTAAATACAAAAAAGAATACTAATATTTGATAAATCTCCCCAAAATAAAACAGAAACTAAAAGCCCAAATAGAATAATTACTCCACCCATTGTTGGTGTTCCAATTTTTTTAATTATATGGTCTTCTGGTCCGTCATCACGGATAGGATTTAATATTTTTTTGTTTGAAAAAAAATTAATAAAAGGACCACCAATCATCAAAACTATAATTAATGAAGTAAATAAAGACAATCCCGTTCTAAAAGTTATATATTTAAAAACATTTAAAAAGGTAAAAGTATCAACAAAATTTAATAGAAATTGATAAAGCATTTATTTTAAAACTTTCAAATTATTCACTATCTTGTTGAATCCTGTCGCATTTGAGGCCTTAATCATTAAATAATCGTTATTATTAAAATGATTTTTAATTAAATCAATAATTTGAGAATTACTATCTAATATTCTTCCTTTTTTTGAATTTAAAACAGAATTGAAGATAAAAGAAACATTTCTTCCCTTAACAAATACTTTGTCTATGTTGGACCGATTAATTATAGCCGCCATAGATTGATGAAGTTTTTTACTATGCTGTCCAAGTTCTAACATATCGCCCAATAGTAAATATTTTTTTGATTTATTTGAGTTAATTTTATCATAGTTAAGAATTGCAGACTTAAGAGATAATGGATTTGAATTATAACTTTCATCTATTAAATTTAAGTTTTTTTTATTAATTTTAATTTTAAAAATATCCCCTCTTCCATTTGGTACTTTAAAATTTTTAAAAATATTTTTGTTTAATTTAGAAACATCCAAAAAGATGCTTATTACAGCTAAAGCTGCTAAAATATTAGAAATATAATTTTCGAAATCATTAGGAATTAAAAAATAAGTCTTTAAATGATTAATTTTGATAGTCACTTTAAATTTTTTTTTAAACTTTTTAATATTTATAAACTTTATATTTGAATATTTGCTTTTGATACCAAATGACACAATTTTTAAATTTTTTTTTAAAGCAATCTTTTTATGAAATGTAAAAAAATTATCATCAGCATTTAAAACAATAAAACCATTATCTTTTGTATTATGAATTATTTCTGATTTAGCTAGTGCAATTTGTTTCAAACTCTTAAAATTTTTAGCATGAGCATAATTGATATTTGTAATTACACTTACGTCTGGTTGAACAATTTTTGAAAGATAGTCAATCTCACCTTTTTTATCCATACCAATTTCTAGAACTCCATAATCATCTTTTTGATTTAAATTAAAAAGGCTTAATGGAACACCATATTTATTATTATATGATTTTGGTGAGGTGCTAGTTTTAGACAGTTTTTTTAATGAATTACCTAATAATTCTTTTAAGGTAGTTTTTCCACAGCTTCCTGTGATAGCAATAATTTTTGTATTAATATTTTTTCTATAGACTTTCGAACTTTGTGTTAAAAATTTTAAGGAATCTCTTACTTTAATTTGATGTTTAATATTATTTTTTTTACTAATCTTATTTACTATTACTATGGATGCTTTTTTATTAAAGGCTTCACTTATAAATTTATTTCCATCATTCTTTTTTCCCTTAATTGCAAAAAAAATATCACCTTTTTTTATTTCTTTAGAGTTAATTTGTGCTTTCTTCAAAGTAATCCTGGAAGATAATTTTTTTTCTTCAGATAGCTCTTTAAGAATATTAAATTTTAAATCATTTGATAATGATGAATTCTTTAATTTAATAGCATCTAAAATAACTTTTTTGTCTGAAAAGATAATTTTTTTTACACCTATTTCTTGAATAGTTTCATGTCCTTTTCCGGCTACAAGTAAAATTTCTCCAGTATTTAAATTATTAATTGCCTCTGTAATTGCCCTCGTCCTATTAGGAAATTCTAATATTGTTTGTTTTTTTATTCCCTTTTTTATATCGTTTCTTATTTTATAAGGACTTTCTGTTCTTGGATTATCATCAGTAAGATATATTTTATTAGCAAAAATATCTGCAATTTTGCCCATTTTAGCTCTTTTATCCTGATCTCTATTGCCTCCACATCCAAATACTAACGAAATTTTTTGACCAGGAAATTGTTCTTTTAAATTTAAAAGACAAGTTCTTAAAGCATCTGGTGTATGAGCATAATCCAAAATTACTTTAGATTGATTTTTAATTTTGCCAATTTTTTCAAATCTACCCTCTACAGATTTAATCTTAGGAATAACTTTAAGGATCTTTTTTACATCAATATCACTTTTTATTGCGGCAGCAATTGCCATCTGTACATTCTTTAATTGAATTTTTCCTATCAAATTAAGCTTAATCTTATAAATTAAATTATTATGGCTAATTTGTAATAGTTGAGCTTCTCTCTGGAACTTATGTGATAAATATTGAAAATTATTTTTTTGACTATTTAATGAGTAAAGATTTAAATTTTTATTTAGTGTAATTTTTTTTATCTTTTGAAATTGGGGTATTTCTTTATCAGCTATCACATTGCCATTTTTTTTTATTAATTTTTCGAATAAATAAAGTTTAGCTTTTAAATAATTCTTTAAGTTTTTATGATAATCTAAATGATCTTGTGATAAATTTGTAAATATACCAGTATTAAAAAGCAATCCATCTAATCTATTTTGTTTCAAACCATGACTTGATGCTTCCATGATTACATTATCTATATTTCTTTTTTTTAAATTACTCAAAATCTTACTTAATTTTATAGGGTCTATTGTTGTGTTTAATAAATTCATTTTAAGATTTTTGGATTTAACTCCTAAAGTTCCAATTGAAGCAACTTTTTTTTTATTTAAATCTAATATTTGATAGTAAAAATCTGCAATTGACGACTTTCCATTAGTACCAGTAACAGCAATTATATTTTTTGGAATATTATTATAAATTTTAAAAGAAATTTCAGCTAATAATTTTCTTACATTTCTAGATTGAATAAATAAAATATCATTTTTTAATCCATCTTCTTTTTTTTCAGTTACAATAATTTTTGCACCATTTCTTATTGCGGATAATATAAAATTATTTCCATCTACTTTATTTCCTTTGATTGCAAAAAAAATATTATCTTTTTTTACTTGATTGCTATTAAATGAAATTCCTGAAAAAAAAAATTTTTTATAATTATTTTTTATATTGTTAAAATAATCTCCTAGAAACATAATTAATTAACCTCTATATATTTTGTGGCTAAAATAGGCCCAATTTTATCTATTATATTTCCGGCTACTTCAACCGATGTCCATCCTGCTGTATTATATGGAGTGCCGGTTTGAGTTCCTTCTTTATGTCTGTAATTATAAATATAACTACTTGATGTTTTGGGTGTATCTAGCATTACAATAAAAACATAATTTGGGCTCGAGGATGGGAAAATCGATGCGAATGTATTTACTTTACCTTCTGAATAGATGCCGTCCAAAACTTTATCTGCAGTTCCTGTTTTTCCAGCTATTTCAAAATTAGGAACATTTGCAAATTTTGCAGTTCCTTCCTCGGTATTAACAATTTTTCTAAGTACATTAACAACCTGTTCGGAAACTCCTTTTTTTAATATTCTATTTTTTTTTTTATTAATTTTAATATCTTTATTAATTAAAGTCGGTTTAACATCATAACCACCATTAGAAATAATTGCATATCCTTTTGCCAACTGAAGAACTGTTGTCGCTATACCATGGCCAAAAGACGCTGTAGCTAGCTTGCATTTTCCAAATTTATAATTTTTTTGTGGAGCTACCTCCTCAATATCAAATTCTATTTTACTTAATACACCGATCTTTTCTAAAAAAGATTTATACTTTTCTGGTCCAATTTTTTGTCCAATTCTGACTGAGCCAATATTACCTGATCTAATCAAAATCTGTTCAGCTGTTAAATCAGATGGAATTTTATTATCATACTCTCTTATTGGAAAGCCATAACAATTGATAGATTTTGGTAAATCTAAAAACTCTGTTTCTGGTTCAATCAAATCTTCATTAAGAGCCTTTGCAAAAGTAAAAGTTTTAAAAACAGAACCTAGCTCGTATGTTCCTTTGGTAACTCTATTAATATAGTTCACGTCAGTTATACTCTTTCTTTCATTTGGATTAAAATCAGGCAATGAAACAATTGAGAGTATATTTCCACTATTTACGTTCATTAATATTGCTGCACTACCCTTACTCCTAAAAATTTCTTGATACTTAATTAACTCTCGACGTATTAAAAACTGTATATCTTTATCAACAGTAAGCTTAAGTGGTTTTTTTGATTTTCTCAAAAATTCATCAAATGATTTTTCCAGACCTGAAATTCCAAAATTATCATCATCTATTTGGCCAATAATGTGACTAAAAAGATTTTTTTGAGGATAAATTCTTCGAATTTTTTCCTCAGGTTTTATAGACTTGTCTCCAAGTTTCATTATCTTTTCATAGTTTTTTTCAGAAATTTTCTTTTCTAACCAAAAGAATTTTTTTGTATCAAATTTTTTTTTAATCTTTCTAAAATCTTTATTTGGAAAAATGATATTTAAACTTAATAAAAGTTTTTTTTTATCAATTACATCAGATGTCTTTATACCCACATCTATTGATTTTACTGTTTTAGCTAAATAATTACCGTTAATATCTATAATATCTGCTCTGTAAAGTTTATCGCTAACAACAGAAATATTATCAACTATATCTATTTTAGATTTTCTCGAACCCAAATGAATTAAATGAATGGTGTAAATTAGATAAATAATAAAAAATACAAAAAATATAAATGCAACTCTATTGAATTGAATATTTAAGTTTGTTTCATTTTTTTTATAAATGAAACCATCTTTGTAATCTTCAATAACAATCTTTGAATTAGATTTTTCCATTATTCTTTTGTTATCTTTAAATCTTGTATTATTTTATCTTTGATTTTAAATATTTTTATATTTTCAATATCTTTTTGTATTAACTCGTCTTCAAAATATAAAAATTGATACTCTAATAATTTTTCTGCAGAACTTAGATAATCATATTCTAATTTAATCTTTTCAAATTCTGAGTTTAAAATTCTTAAATTTTCTCTTACTGTAAAAATTTTATCTTCAGTTTTTTTAGCTGAATTCTTAATTATTGCAGTTGATAAAATTAATAAGAAAATGATCAGCACTAAACTAATCTTTTTCACAACTTATCTCCAAAATTTTCTATTTCTATTAAGTTTTTAAATTGATCAAAAATATCTGTTTCAAAATTATAAAAATCACTCTTCTTTATCCCATATCTTAATTTTGCAGACCTTGAAGGTAAATTTTCATTCACTTCTTTTTCTGTTGGAAATATTGCTTTCTTTTGATCCAATATAAACAAATTTTCAGCCTGCTCTGTAACAGGAACATATCTTGAGATACTTTTATTTTCAGAGAGACTTTTAAAGAAATATTTAACTATTTTATCTTCTAAAGAATGAAATGTTACAACTACTAAAATTCCATCTTTTTTTAGAACTTTTGCAGCATTGATAAGTCCAAGAATTAGTTCACTAATTTCTTTATTAACAAAAATTCTAAGTGCTTGAAACACTTTGGTAGCACTATTTACTTTAAAATTTTTTTTTCTTTTTGTTTTATCTATTATCTTAACTAGTGTCTGTGTATCAATTTTATTTTTTATTCTCTCTTTAATTATATTTCTTGCAATATATTTGCTTTCTTTTTCATCTCCAAAAAACTTAAATATTTTTTCTAATTCTTTTTCATCTAGTTTATTAATTGCATCTTCAGCTGAATAATTATTTAATCCCATTTTCATATTCAATCTTCCATCAGATTCAAACGATAATCCTTTTTTAGGATCTTTTATTTGCGTATATGAATATCCAAGATCAAATATGACTCCTTTTACATCTTCATTTTTAAGTTTTAAATTATTAAGCTGACTAAATTTTATATTCTTAAATATAAATCTATCTTCAAAGTTTACTTTTATTTGATTGGCTTTTTTCTCGCTATCTTTATCTCTGTCTAGAGCTATTACTTTAGTATTTTTGAATTCTAAAATTTTTTTTGAATATCCGCCTTGTCCAAAGGTACAATCAATAAATGTGCCACCATATTGAGGGGTAATAATGCTAATAATTTCTTTTAGCAGTACCGGATAATGCTCTGGCACTTCCGATACTATGGTGGCGTCCATTTATTTCTTTGAAGACCATTAATTCTTTTGTCTTCTTAGGAATGCTGGTATTTCAAGATCATCTTCTTCATCTTCTGTATTAGAAGATAATAAATCTTCAGCTGTTGAATCTTCAGTTTCTGAATTAAATAAATCAGGAGCTTCTGAATCTACACCAAATTCTTTTAGATCATTTGATATATCTTCTTCAATACTTTCTGTTTCAATATTCTCTTGAGATGTCTCCATGGCCTCTTCTGTAAAAGATTTTTCCATTTCATTAATAGAGCTATCTTCAACAACACTTTCTGTCTCAATATTTGAGTTATTCATAGCTTCCTCATTAACAACAGTTGAATGAGAGCTTTCATTAACTTGTTCGTGCGCAATTTCATTTTCAAGTTTTAATGCGTTTGCACCATGTGAGATTGGGCTTGAAGTTGTATTTGAAAAATTAAACGATGCAGATGATCCTAAATGTGAAAAATCTGAATATCCTGGATTTCGATTTTGGATACGATGAACCATATTAATTACAGATTTTGTCTCAGGTTGTTGCCCATCAAGAGACGTTGCAACAATTGAAACTCTCATTTTACCATCAAGTTCTGAGTCAGTGATTGCACCAATAATCAATTCAGCTTCTGGATCTACTTCGGCTCTCACTTTGTTGACTGCTTCATCAACCTCAAAAAGTTTAAGGTCCTTGCCACCTGTAATATTTACTAACAACCCTTTTGCACCTTTTAAAGTGTAATCATCAATTAATGGATTGCTAACAGCCATTTCAGCTGCTTTAAGAGCTCTACCTTCTCCTTCGGCCTCTCCAGTTCCCATCATTGCTTTACCCATAGACGCCATAACAGTTTCAACGTCAGCAAAATCAAGATTAATTAAACCTGGTCTTACCATCAAATCAGTGATGCTTTGAACACCATGCATTAAAACATTGTTTGAAAGATTAAATGAGTCTTCAAAAGTTGTTTGCTCGTTTGCAATTTTAAACAAATTTTGATTTGGAATAACTATAATTGTATCAACATGCTTTCTTAATTCTTCCAAACCTTGTTGTGCTCTTCGCATTCTTGAGGGACCTTCGTATAAAAATGGAAGAGTTACAACTCCTACAGTTAAAATATTTAATTCTTTTGCAGCTCTAGCAATGACATGAGCAGCACCAGTGCCCGTTCCACCACCCATACCAGCTGCAATAAAAACCATGTTTGCACCTTGCAAAGTATTTATAATTTCATTTAAAGACTCATCCGCTGCAGCTTGACCAATATCAAGTTTTGCACCTGCGCCTAAACCTTTGGTTAAATTTAAACCAATTTGAATTCTTGTTTTACATTTACTTAACTTTAGATCTTGCGCATCTGTGTTGACCGCAATAAATTCTACTCCTTGCAGATTATTTTCGATCATTTCATTAACAGCATTTCCGCCTGCTCCACCTACTCCCATAACTAGTAATCGTGGTTGTAACTCTTTTATTTCTGGTGCTTTAAAGTTAATTGTCATCTTTTATTTCCCCTCGTTGTTATTAAAATGTTTTTCCCATTTAAGGTTAGCTCGATTTAGATTTGCTTTTTTTCTGGCTGTTACCTTAAATTTTTCAAAAGCCGCTGGTTCCCAAATTTGAAAAGTTGGACCTTGACCAACGAACAACATGCTATTTTTTATTTTTGCATGTTTTAATAATTTTGTTGAAAGAGATATTCTTCCTTCGCTATCAAATTGTAAATTTGTACTTTCCGATAAAATTGATGTAGCAAAAAAATCTCTTTTTTCTTCAAAAGGGTTTAATGAATCTATTACTGATGAAATTTTTTCAATCCTATCTTGAGAACATGCTTCAATTGAAGCATTATTAAATGAAGGATAACAAATAACTCCATTATATCCTAAATTTGATAAGTGAGATCTAAAACTAGCAGGCACAGAAACTCTCCCTTTTTTGTCCAGTTTGTTCTCGTAAGTAGATAAAAACATATATTTTATAATTTTTAAATTCCATAATTGGGAATATATGGGAATATATGGGTAATTTAATAACCTGTCAAACTTTGAATCTCAAGGATTTTTGGCTATCTTAATAACTTTTTACTATCAAACCTTGCTTTAAAATCAAATCATTGGAGTTAAAATGCTTATGTCTTTAGCGTGGAAAATGAGAACATAACTGAGTCAATACTGAATCAAAAAGGGAACATTAAATTTGTTCAAATTTAGAGAACATATAACTCTGCCAGATAAACTATAAGCCGGGTTCTGTCATTTAAACCTATCATTTGTCTAGACTTAAGATCACTCTTAAGCTCAAGCAACTAACCCTGATGACGAGCCAAGGATGGCTTTTAGTTTTTCAACATTGTCATCTCTACTTAGTCTTGCTCCCAGTGGGGTTTTCCAGCGTTCATTGTTACCAATAGAACCGGTGTGCTCTTACCACACCTTTTCACCCTTGCCATGTTATGGCGGTTTATTTTCTGTGGCACTATCCCTAGGGTTACCCCCGCCAGGTATTATCTGGCACTGTATCCTTGCGGAGCCCGGACTTTCCTCTTTAATAAATTAAAGCGATAAATCATTTATCTGGCATGTTTAATTTATTATCAAAATATAAAACTGCAAGAAAAAACAATTTATTTTTTAAGTATATTTTGGCTTATAAGTAAACATTCTTGATCAATCTTACCATTTACGATCTCTGGTCTAAATCTTCGTTGAAAAGCTTTTGAAATGATTTGATCAAAGCTTATGTGATTGAAATTTGAATTGTATAAAAATTTTTTTTGATATCCGATTTTAAATAAATTAGTAAGAAATAAATTTTTTTCTTTACTGCTAGTTTTTAAATTTCTATTTTTTATTAATTTATTTTGATTTAAATTATGCCAATACCCTATTTTTTTTTTTGATAATAGTTTCCATGGAAATTTTTCACCAGGATCTTTTTTTCTTTCTGGAGCAATGTCCGAATGTCCTAAAACATTTTTTGAATTAATCTTATATTTTTTGATCAAAAATTTACTTAATCTAATTAATGTTCTTAACTGAATTTTAGAAAATTTTTTATAATTAATGTCGTGACCTGGATTGACAATTTCAATACCAATAGAGTCTTTATTTAAAGAGCTATAATTTTTCCAAATAGACTTTCCTGCATGCCATGCAGTATATAAATCTGGAACTAAAGTTATTATTTCTCCATTTTGTTTGATTAAATAATGAGCACTTACTCTAGATTTGATATCTGTAAGTCTTTCTATGGCGGCTTTTTCTGTCTTCATTCCAGTGTAATGAAAAATCAAAAACTTTATCTGATTAGGTTTTTTTTTTTGGGGATCAAAGTTTGGAGAATAGTTTAATGTAGTTTTTATAGCCATTTTTGGGTCATATTTAACGCTTAATCTAGATTTACATTATTACATTATGTACTATATAATCTATCCAATAATGAAAAAAATTTTCACAATTTCAGTACTATCTCTCTTTATTTTTGCCAGTGCATTTGCTGGAGATGATGGAGAGCTAAATCTTTCTAAAAAATCAAAACCAGTTAAAGACTGTTTTGAACCAATTAATCGAGTTACATTTGCAGTAAACATGGGCTTAGATAAAGTTATTTTTAAACCAGTTGCTAAAGGTTATCGAGTTTTACCCTCACCAGTTAGAACTGGTGTTAGTAACGCACTAGACAATCTATCTAGTCTAGTCACCATCCCAAACAATATTTTACAAGGTGAAATAAAAAAAGCAGGAGTGAATACTGGAAGGTTTGCAGTTAACACAACAATTGGTGTTCTGGGAATATTTGATGTAGCAGAAAAGATGGGTTTTCCAGAATATGAAAAAGAAGATTATGGTCAAACACTTGGCGCTTTAGGAGTAGGTCCTGGGTGCTATTTGGTTTTACCTGTTATTGGACCATCAACTGTAAGAGATACCGCAGGATCCTTTATAAATATAATGGGCGGTGATCCTTGGTACAACGCATCTATGAACGGTAACAATGAATACTTAAGTGAGTCAACTTATCTTGCATCAAGAGTTTTGGGTGGAATAGATTTTAGAGCAAAGAATATTGATTCTTTAGAGAACTTAGAAAAAAATTCCATGGATCTTTATGCTTCATTTAGAAGTTTATATTTACAAGACAGACAACAAAAAATCTTAAATTCAAAAGCGACCACTGAAACGATGGATGATGGAGACTGGGAAGAAATAGACTCTCAATAACTAAGTTAAAAATATGAAAAAGATTTTTACTTTTGTTGTATTAATATTAATTTCTTTTAACTTTAATAATAAAGCATTCTCAATCGAAGCAGATGTGTTTATTCAATCAACAGTTAATAGAGCAGCCAAAACTCTTGGTGGTGGTCTTACAAAAATAGAAAGAATTGAAAAATTAAAAGAAATAGCAAAAGATACTGTAGATATTACCGGTATTGGATTTTATTCCTTAGGGAAACATAGAAAAAACCTAAGTAAAGAACAATTAGAAAATTATAAAATTGTTTTTGAAGCTTATTTTTTAAAAAGCTTTTCTAGTAGACTTGCAGAATACTCAAATCCTGAAATTGAAGTAAATTCGAAAAACATAATCAATGCTAACTATACCATTGTATCAAGCACACTGGTTGCAACAGACTCAAGGCCTGAGGTAAAAATTGAATGGAGAGTATACACAAAAGATCCTGATAATTTATTAATTAGAGATTTGATTATAGAAGGATTAAGTTTAGCAAGAACTCAAAAAGAGGAATTTTCATCAATAATTAATTCTAACGATGGTAAAATTGAAGCTCTTCTAAAGAATTTATCTGATTTTTCTGCTAAATAATTTTCATTAAATAATGTAAATTTTAATTTTTAATGAAAAAAATCAATGTTTCTTCAAAACTATCTTTTATAATTTCAATAATTACCTCAATAATTTTTGTATTATATTTTGCTTACAAAGGCTTTGTGGTTTATTTTGTACAAAAAGCCATGGATGATACTTTTGTTGGTGGAAATACATCTGACATTACAATTACTCTTTGGTTTGGAATTTCAGTAGCAATGGCTCTTTCCATGTTTTTATTTTTCCAGTTTACAAAAATCAAAGATCTAAATAGTCAAAGAACAATACAAAAAGGTATATTTATAGGCTGGGCGATAATTGCTATTGCGATGATAATATTTATACCGTCATATATTTACTTCATTTTAATCACTATCTTATCTTCAATAGTTAGCTTTTTATCTTCAATAACACTCAAGCATAAAATTACAGAAGATCTAAAAAATAAAAAAGAAACCTTATCTGAAAAGGAAATATACCTACTTCAAAAGTTAGCTGGGGTAAAAGATCCTAAAAAATAATAATTTATTGGTGGGCCCGCCAGGACTCGAACCTGGGACCAATACATTATGAGTGTACTGCTCTAACCAACTGAGCTACAGGCCCAAAATTATACTGTTAACTATATCATTTTTTAAAAGTTATCAATTATAGA
>Ga0257115_1001474_pt1 | contig 15839 bp, 16 predicted proteins | sample SI112_100mmetaG_FD_194465 | JGI IMG/M metagenome (GOLD analysis project Ga0257115, IMG submission 194465) | Marine microbial communities from Saanich Inlet, British Columbia, Canada - SI112_100m | ecosystem: Environmental > Aquatic > Marine > Inlet | place: Canada: British Columbia | collected...
AAATACTTACACAAACCCTGTAATTTATGGTACAATACTACCATTCTAAGATTAAATACATTGAACCTCTTATTGTTTATATAAATTAATAAAATTAATTCAATGTTAAATACTTAGTATTACTAAGAGTGTAGTAGTTTTTACTTCCATTTTTTCTACTGCACTTTTAGTAGTATTACTTAGAATACTGCTAGATGTAAAATAAATGTTAACTATAAAGGAGATGTACAATGAGTGGTGATTACATATCATTAACAGGTGAGGTTGTGTTCAATAAAATTTCACAACCAGATGTATACAAAGGGCAAAGTAAGTACACACTTACAGTTTCTTTGGATAAGTCAGGCATAAAGACTGCTGAAAAGAATGGTCTTGTAACTAAGGAGTATGAAGGTAAGACACAGATTACTTCTAAGCGTAAGGTAGACTTCGGTCAGCCTAAAGTCTACAATGCAGATAAGGATGAGGTAGATGTTACTCACCTATCTTTGTTTGGGGATAAGGTTACAATGCTAGTTAAGAAAGGCAAAGAACCTTATGATGCTTATACTTATCTTGAGAGAGTGAGAGTAGAAGAAAAGGCAGATGGCGTAGGTGAATATGACCCTGCTGAATTTTAGTCCACATACTTACTAGAAGTAGGTTATAATTATGGGGTAACTTCGGTTGCCCTATTTTAATTTAAGGGAGTAGTAAAGTGGATAATAAAGTTATAAGGAAAGAACAATGTCCTGCCTGTGCTAAGAAAGGTAAGGATACAAGTAAGGATAACCTAGCAGTGTATGATGATGGACAGACACATTGCTTTTCATGTGGTGAACATGGATATGTAGAACACCATAGAACAAAACCAATTCAAATTAAAGAAAAGTCAGATGACTCATGGTTGCATGAGTATAGAGGTGATTACTATTCTTTACCTGACAGGAAACTAAGAGCAGAAACATTACAGAAGTTTAAAGTCAAGTGTGAGAAAGACTCTAAGGATAATGTAATCAAACATCACTACCCATACTTCAATCAGAAAGGTGATATGGTTGGTATGAAAACTAGGATAGTTGCCAACAAGTCCTTCTTTGGTAAGGGTGATACCACTAATACTAATATGCTATTCGGCCAACACTTGTTTCAGGCGGGTGGTAAGTATGTTACTGTATGTGAAGGTGAGTTAGATGCTATGAGTGTGTATGAGATGTTTGGTAGTAGATACCCAGTAGTTTCAATTAACAATGGAGTACACGCTACTGCTAATGTTAAGAATAATCTAGAGTGGCTTGATTCATTTGAAACAGTCGTATTATGTTTTGATAATGATGAGGTTGGAGTAGAGGCAGTCAACAAGGTAGCACCTATACTTGGCCCGAATAAATGTAAGATACTAACACTTGCTAAATACAAAGATGCGAGTGATTACTTATCTAATGATGATGGTAAATTATTTATTGATGAGTGGTGGAATTACTCAAAGGATTACACAGTTAGTGGTGTTGCTACCATTGATGAGATGAGAGAGGCTCTCTTAGATTATAAGAACACAGAACTAATACCTTTGCCCGAATCCTTTGGTGATTTGAACTACATGATGAGAGGTGGTATAGCAAGAGGGGAATTAGTTTCTATCATAGCACATACTAGCATAGGTAAGACTACTATACTTAACGAACTCATCTACCACTTTGCTACTAAAACAAAAGAGAAGATAGGATGTTTCATGGTGGAAGATAACATTGATGAAACAATTAGAAAGGTAGTTAGTGTACATACTACTGAAAACTTACAATTAGTTAAACCAAAAGACCTTAATGTAGATTTAATTATGGACTCTGCAATAAAGATTGGTTTTGGCTCTAGGATTCAATTACATAATGATGGTGGTGGTAGTATTGACCTTGAAGAAATGTTTTCTAAGATAAGATACTTTGTAAAGGGGTTAAATTGTAGTATAATATTAGTTGACCCATTGCATACAGCAATTAAAAACTTAAGTAACGAGAACATTGAAGAAGTTATGGATAGATTTATTAAATTATGTAAAGAAACTAAGGTTGCAGTTATACTAAGCACCCATACAAGAAAGCCTGATGATGGCTCTCATCCTCACAAGATTAGCGAATATGACGTTAAAGGTAGTGGAGCAATACCACAAGCCTCTCACACTAACATTCTCTTCTCTAGGGATAAATTAGCAGAGGATGAGTACACTAAGAACTCAACACGAATAAGAGTACCCAAGTTAAGAAGAACTGGTCAGACAGGAGAGGCTGGTTGGACTTACTTTAATCCAGAAACTGCAAGATTAGAAAAAGGAATTAACCCTGACATGGGAAGTAAGGGAGATGATGGAGACTTTTAGTTGTGACATAGAAACTGATGGCCTGAACCCTACTAAAGTGTGGTGTATTGCTGTGCAAAACATCTATGATGAGAGTACAAAGGTGTGGTATCCAGAAGAAGGTTGGGATATTAATGAGAATGGTTCATTCCAAGAATGGTTAGACTCAGAAGACGTATACAAACTTGTCTTTCATAATGGCATAGCATTTGATATACCTGTGCTAGAGAAACTTCACAATATAAACTTTAGTAATGTTGAGATTGAAGATACCATGTTACTTAGTCAGTTGGACAGTCCACGAAGAGAGGGTGGACATTCTCTCGCTAGTTGGGGAGAATACTTAGGATTTCCTAAAGGAGATTATGAGGATTGGTCAAAACTAACTACCGAGATGGTTGACTATTGCTTACAAGATACTGCAATAACAACTAAAGTATATAAACTTATGGGGCAGAAAGGATTAAGTGAAGATGCTAAAGAATTGGAGTATGCTACTAAAAAGCATTGCTCAGTACAGGAAAGAAATGGTTGGCTCTTTGATGAGAAAGGTGCAATAGAAATATTGCAATCAATCAATGAGGACTTACGAAAATCAGAGGAAGAAGTACACAAGAAGTTTAAACCATTACCTCTATGGAAAAGTAAAACACCTGTTAAAAACAAATTCAAGAATGATAATACAAGGACTAAAGGCTATCAGGCAGAGGTAGAACTTGAGTGTCATCACAATGAAGATGGGGATTACGGATATTGGCACTACCCTGAACTTAACTTAGGTAGCAGACTACAGGTAGGTAGACACCTCATACATTATGGATGGAAACCCGAAGTCTTTACTGAAACTGGCAGACCTAAAGTTGATGAGTCCACATTGAAGGATGTAGAGATACCTGAGGCAAAGTTGATTGGTCGTTATCTCATGTTACAGAAGAGGCAAGGCCAAGTTAACTCATGGTTGGATGCTCTGGATGAGCAAACTGGTAGGATTCATAGCAGAGTACACACAATGGGTACTGTAACACACCGAATGTCCAGTAGCAATCCAAACTTACAGCAAGTAACAGCAAGTGGTAAAGAATATGGCTCAGAGATGAGGTCTTTATTTATTGTACCCGAAGATAAGGTATTAGTTGGTGCAGACTTATCAGGATTAGAACTAAGATGCCTCGCCCACTACATGAAGGATGATAACTATACAAAGTCATTGTTAACTGGGGACATACATACAGTCAATCAGAAGTCTGCCGGATTAGATACAAGGGATAAGGCAAAAACATTTATTTATGCTTTTCTCTATGGTGCAGGGGATAAGAAGATAGGTAGTATAGCAGGTGGTGGTGTTGCAGAAGGAAAGAAACTCAAGGAGAACTTTCTTAACAACACACCCTCACTAAAGAAACTTAGAGAAAGGGTAGGCAAGGCATCAGACAAGGGATACCTCAAAGCATTGGATGGTAGACATATTAGAGTTAGAAGTCAACATGCCTCACTTAACTTTCTATTGCAAAGTGCCGGTGCTATAATAAGCAAGAGAGCATGGGAGATATTCCATAACATGGCAGAGTACGAGGGATTTAAATACAAACAACTAGGTGTCATACATGATGAGATACAGATTGAGTGCAGTCCTGATGATGCAGAGGCACTCGGATACTTGATTGTAGATGCTATGGAAATGACAACAGATTATTACAAACTTAATTGTCCAATTACGGGCGATTTTAAAATAGGGAGAAGTTGGAATGACACACACTAGAACACTATATAGGACTGATGGTCTTGACACAAGCAAAGAAGCTGCTTATTCATTAACAGATGTATCAAAGATGGAACAGAAAGTGCTGAATGTGATAACTAAATACAGAGAAAAGGGATGCATCTCTGATGATGTAAGAAAAGAACTTTCAAGCTACAGTTATAGCTCAGTAACTGCAAGGTACAGAGCCTTAAAAGATAAAAAACTTATTAAAGTAGACTCGAGAAAACTAAAGGGGGAAAGTGGTAGAAAGCAACATATTATGTGGGCTACACCATACTATAAATATGAAGGATAATGAATTTAAAGTACACTGGAATGAGGACAGAGAGTCCGACAAGATTAATCCACACTACTACACACAAGGGATAGATTGTATAGATTATATTACTTCAAAGAACATGAGTTTTCTTGAAGGAAATGTGGTAAAATATGTAACTCGACATAGAATGAAAAACGGATTAGAAGACCTAGAAAAAGCACAATGGTATCTGACTCGTTTGATAAGGGATTATAACAAGAAGGGAGAAGAAAGTGAGTAAGAGCATACACACAGTAATACCAGATGTATATGAAGTAATGAAGTCAAAGGATTATTCTGGAGATTTAAATTCAATAGCAATGCAATGTGGTCGTGAGGTAGAGGATGCAATTAAGAATGCCTTTGAACCTTATGAACAAAAGACAAACTTAAGAATGTCTAGCATAGGGAGATGTGAAAGGGCACAGTGGTATAATGTGAAAGGGTACACACCAGAGGAGATAGATGGGAGTGTGTACCTTACCTTTTTGCAAGGTCATGTGCTAGAGGCTATGCTTGTGGCTCTGATTAAATTATCAGGACACAGTTTAGAAGACCAACAAAAGAAACATACAGTCGAGGGTGTCAATGGTTCACAGGATTGTACTATTGATGGTGAGTTAGTAGACATTAAGACTGCAAGTGCTTGGTCTTGGGATAATAAGTTTACACCCACAGGTATAAAAGATGATGGCTTTGGTTACATCAAGCAATTATCTGCTTATGGTAAGACAGACAAGAGAAAGCATGGTTACTTCCTTGCTTTAAATAAAAACAAATCAACTCTTAAGCTGTGCAAACAGGAACTTGAACAAGATGTTGATACTTTTATTGTTGACTTGAAAGATAAAATGGAATCGGATACACCGCCTATGAGAATAGCTAACGCTACTACTATGACTAAGTCAGGAGAGGAGAAGCTATGCATGACATGTGCATTTTGTGGATTCAAAGAGGACTGTTATGGTAGTTTAGATGCTAGACCTATTCCATCTGGTAAGATAACTAATTATTTTGTTGACAATACAGGAGCAAGTTTTTGAAACTACTACCAGAACTAAAAAAGTTTATTGCCTCTACTTATGATACTTGTTTGATATGCGATGAACTTGAAATTGAGCCAGAGGAAATATTAGATAAGTTTGAAGAGAAATTAATAGAAAAGAAAGACAGGTTTCTAGAAGATTTTGAGGAGAATTACTAATGGAATACTTATGGATGAGTGTTGGATTGATACTCGCTGGTGCTGTGGCTATATTCTTTACACATAAACAAGCATATGATAAAGGAATAACAACAGCAGTATTACTACACAGAAATGGTAGATTGAAATACAAAGACTACTATGATGAAGATGGCGAGAAGATGGTTGACATTGAAATCGCACCACTAGAGGATGAAGAATGAACACATTACCAAATGATTACCAGAATTTCATTGCACTAAGCAGGTATGCTAGGTGGCTACCAGAGAAGAAGAGAAGAGAGACATGGGAAGAAACAGTTGCCCGTTACTTTGACTTTATGGAAGTACACTTGAAAGAGAATACTAACCAAGAGCTAATACCTAAGACAAGAAAAATACTAGAGGATGCAGTATGTAATCTAGAAGTTATGCCAAGCATGAGAGCACTTATGACTGCAGGTAAAGCACTAGCAGATAATAATATAGCAGGTTATAACTGTGCCTATCTAAGTGTTGACCATCCAAAAGCATTTGATGAGTGCCTCTATGTACTCATGCATGGTACTGGTGTAGGCTTTAGTGTTGAGAGACAGCACATAGCTAAGTTACCCGAAGTACCCGAAGAGTTAGTAGATGTAGAGGATACTATTGTGGTACAGGATAGTAAGGAAGGTTGGCAGTCTGCATTTAGAAAACTAATAAATTATTTATACAATGGAGAGATGCCTAGGTGGGATTTCTCAAAGATTAGACCTAAGGGTTCAAGACTGGCTACCTTTGGTGGCAGAGCAAGTGGCCCTGAACCACTACTAGACCTATTTAATTTCTCTAATAACTTATTTAAAGATGCAGTAGGCAGACAACTAACAAGCTACGAGTGTCATAGAATGATGTGTAAGATAGCAGAGGTAGTTGTAGTTGGTGGTGTTCGTAGGTCAGCACTCATCTCACTTAGTAACCTAACTGATGAGAGAATGCGTGGTGCTAAGACAGGTCAGTGGTGGATAGACACACCCGAAATGGCACTAAGTAATAACAGTGTATGCTATACAGAGAAGCCAGACATTGGTATCTTTATGAAAGAATGGACTTCTTTATATGAGTCTAAGTCAGGTGAGCGTGGTATATTTAACAGAGAATCTGCTATAAAACAGGTTGCTAAGTCTGGAAGAAGGGATACAGAGCATGAATTTGGTTGTAATCCTTGTAGTGAAATCATCCTCAGGGATGGTCAATTTTGCAACTTAACAGAGGTAGTGATACGAGCAACAGACACGCAGAAAGATATCATCCGTAAGGTAAGATTAGCCACCATACTAGGCACATTTCAGGCAAGTCTTACTAACATTAAGAGACTTAGACCGAAATGGGTTAAAAATACAGAAGAAGAAGCCTTGCTTGGAGTGTCATTAACTGGTATAATGGACAACAGTTTTATGAATGGTAGTAATACAGATAGAGGACACTATGGTAAAAGAAGTTTACCTGACTTTTTACAGGACTTAAAGAAAGAGTCAGTCAAGACTAATGCTCATTGGTCAGAACTTCTAGGGATTAATCAAGCTACATCAACAACAGCAATTAAACCTAGTGGTACAGTCAGCCAATTAGTAGACAGTGCAAGTGGTATACACACTAGGCACAACGACTACTATTTCCGTAGAGTAAGAGCAGATGCTAAAGACCCTATCGCTCAGCTCATGGAAGACCAAGGCATACCTTGTGAAGCTGATGTAATGAAGCCCAACAGTGTTAAAGTATTTACCTTCCCAATGAAAGCACCTGATGGTGCTATACTGAGGAACGAAAGAACTGCTATAGAACAGCTAGAGTTATGGCTTACATACCAAAGATATTATTGTGAGCATAAGCCTAGTGTGACCGTAAGTGTAAGAGAGCATGAGTGGATGGAAGTAGGTGCGTGGGTATACAAGCACTTTGATGAGGTCAGTGGTGTTAGTTTCCTGCCACACTCTGACCACTCCTACCAACAAGCACCTTATGAAGACTGTACTAAAGCAGAGTACACCAAACTAGCTAAGAAGATGCCTAAGTCAGTAGACTGGGATTTGATTAGCCAGTACGAGTTGACAGACATGACAGTAGGTACTAAATCATTAGCATGTACTGGTAGTGTCTGTGAACTTGTTGACTTAGTTGAAGAAGAGAGGGATGTAGAATGATAGAAACAGCATTACTTATCTTAGCACTTCAACTAATCATTATAAAAATGTTAGACTAATAAAGGAGTAAGTTATGTTAGAGAAAATAAAGAATGGTGCTGATGGTGCTATAGATGTAGGTATTAAGTTGATTAGCTTATCAATTGTATTACAGATTATCTTTGGTTCAAAGGTAGCCTTCCTTACAGGAAATGTAATTGGTTCTATACTTGATATAGTTTGGACTCTTGGTAATGCAGGACTAGCGGGAATAATCGCAGCCGGTATTATTTGGAAACTACTCGATAAAGACATCACGAGTGGAGGCAAGTAAGCCAATCAAGAAACCTAGTGGTCTTGTTCAACTAGACAAGACTGCTAGACTCTACAGAGAATTACAAAAGAAAAAAAATAAACCTAGCCCAAGGCTTTGGAAATCTGATTGGAGAAAGTAATGAAGTTACTGATTATCCCACTTCTTATTGTTACCTTAATAGGGTGCAGTGTACTAGAAGATAAACTAAAAGTAGAACGACAAGAATACTTAGAATGCAAACCACCGGAAAGTACATTATGTATAGGGTGGAAGTATGAAAAATAAAGGAATACTTCCATTACCTGTGTTCACTAGAGGCAGAGGAGAAAAGAAAAAGGAACACTTAGTTAGTTTAAACAACTTCTTTCCTATGCATTTTATACAGAAGAACAATGTTAAACGAGCCTATCACGATACTGTTATGGAATGGGTACTAACACTACCTAAGTATAAGACCATACAACCACACTACAAACTATACTTTAAGACAAAACACAAAAGAGATTTAGATAACTACACATTTACTATGCATAAGTTTCTTATGGATGCATTGGTAGAGGGTAAAGTTATTGAGGATGACCACTATGAGATTGTAACTAAGGTTACTACTGAGATTGGTGGATTAGATACGGACAACTATGTTGTTGTCGAAATAAAAGGAGAGGAACTTGGCACTGAACAAGAGCAAAGACATAAGGGAATTAAAAAAGTTTGATGTTGACCTAGAGTTTGGTCAGCAATGGGAGAAGCACATAGATGAGATGTTCTCAGGTGCTAAGAAGTGTGAAGTTAAAACAGAGAGGGATAAGTGGGCGAGTACAGGTAACATCTGTATTGAGACTGAAAGCTATGGAAAACCCTCAGGATTAACTAGCACAGAGGCTGAGTTGTGGGTACATAATTTAGTTAAGGATGGAGAACTGTGCTGTAGTCTAGTGTTTAATACAGACAAGTTAAGAAAGACAATGGAAGAAATGAAACCATTTCAAATCATGGGCGGAGATAACAAAGCATCTAAGATGTACTTAGTTAATATAGCTAAGTTACTTAAATCAGTAAGCAGTTAAAGTAAACGAGCCATCCTCATGCTCAATAAATTGAGGAGCATCAACTATAAAAGGCTCACCTTTAGCTATAGATTTATGTACCTCTTCTGCTAAAATTGGGTCTCCTATACGAGTCTTACCTCCAAACTCAGGTGGATAACCAAAAGTATCTTCGTGTAGCCTGATTGCCACAGCTAGTGGAGTATTGCTTAGTATTTTTTCTATCTCTTTATATTTCATATCTCTATTATACCCTATTTAAGTTACTGAGTTAAAGATAGTAGTAGGGTCTCCATAAACACTCATCATCTCATCAAACACTTTTGTTAACTCAGGAAAGTATCTCTTCATTCTCTTCCAAGACCTTTTATCCTTAGAAGACCAAGACTCAAATAAATTAGCGAATGTTTCGTGAAGCCTAGAATTTCCAAATTTCTTTGGATTATTCAATTTATAGTATTTAATCCCATGACCACCACCAAATCCTCTAGATACCCAAGCACCACCAGTCATAGCATCTGCTATATCTAGTATACCTGAGGCATCATCAAGAATATCATTTAGGTCTCCTTTTACTAACCCTTGTCTCGTTACCTTACTAGCTGGTGCAACTAACTCCTCTACAATCCTATCAAGAAATTCTTTTCCTGTGCCTTTTACTGTCTTCTTTGGCTCTAGTCCTAGCCTAGTAATTTCTTTCTGAAATGCCTCTCCAAAAGCAGGAAAGAGGTCAGAAAAAAATAAGGCTTGGCTTCTAGTATCCCCTTTATATGACATAAGACCAAGTACATAATCTACAAAATGACCGAACTCGTGTCTAGCAGTAGTAGAAACCAACTTAGACCGGCCTCTCTTCATAGTTATGTTAAATGTAAATTTACCACCCACACCTGAAACTGAAAAATGAGAAGGTAATTTCTTATTTCCATGCCATGTTATTGTATTTAGGGGATTAGCATCTAGGAATCTTCCTATAAAATCTAATCCCTTGTCACTTATTCCATTAATTATACTTTGTGCAAATATTCCTTTAGGATTTCCAATCTCTTCTGCTTCAAAAAATTGTCTACGCACACGATTAGCTCTCCACGATTCATCCTTACCTCTAGCAAAATCTTTTCTTTTCCTTCTGGGTTTATTGCTTTCATCTGGAATCCTAGGAGGATTCTTATCTACTTCTGATGGGTCATATCCCCAATCAACCTTACCTGTTCCACTATGTCCGGAAAGTCCCCTGTCAATAGCCTGTTGTAGTACAGGAGCATGAATATTCTGGAATCCCGGTTGGTCTTCTAAAGTAATACATTTCCTCACTACCTGTCTCCCATAAATGCTTCACTACCTATTCTACCAGTAGTTGCATTTAAAAATAATTTGAATATTTCTTCTGCTGTATCACCAAAAGGATTGCCTCCGGTTGCTGTTCTTATCCAGTTATCTACAAGTGCTGGCCCCGGGCCAACGACATATCCACCTATCTTTGAATCGGATATTTCACCAATTAGTGGAACACCTACAGCACTAACTGTTTCCATAATACCTCTGTCTTTTTCTACCCCTTTGATAGCATCCTTAACTGCCATTGCTAATGCAGCCATCCCAACAGCAGCACTAATAGCAGAGATAGTACCTAACCTACCTACCAAATCAGGAGAGCAAATCTGAGGATTCATCTTAGCATTTAATCTTCTAGCTATTGTATTACCAAATAATATTGGAAAGGATTTAAGCTGTGCTAGTAATAACATATTAGGGTCAGACATCCATAGTGGGCGATTTGCACTAGTAGGCTCTAGTGCTACATCAGTAGTTATCTTACGCATCCAAGGAATCATAACATCTCTTACAGAGATTTCATTCCCTTTAGAATTAGTAAAGGTACTGTCTAAGAAGTTATCATCGAGGATACTGTTCCTTATATCTCCGTTAGCTAAAGAACCTATCTTTTTGAAATCCTCCATACTCATTCCATTCTCTTTTAATTCCGACTCTAACAAAGCCCTGTTTGTTTTGTTCATGGAATTAACTTTATTGAGTTGATTCTGTATCATGTGTAGACCAGCAGCAGCAGTCCAAACTCTAACGAAGTTTGTATACTGGGTTAGCCACATAGCACCCGGACTACGGAAGAAATAATTTAAAGTAATGTTCCTATCACCTGCCATCAACTTATCAATTCTTTCTGACATTGCTGGGTTGAGAGCCATTCCCATTACTCTCAGTAAATCTTTTCCAAAAGCAGTTGTAGGACTCTTACCCTCACTTCCTCCATAGATAGAATTAGCCAATCCTTTTAGAGCATATCCCGATATAATTGGTGCAGCTTTTAACATATTGTACCAACCAACTCTTTGACCAATCCACATAGGCTCAGTCCAAGAACTTATAGTAGCTAATCCTAAATAACTAATAGCAGTCACTGTAGACAAACCTTTCATACCTTGAACTAAGGCTCTTTGTTTTTCATTCCTAGGTTTTTTGTATACATTATGGTATGCATCATATATACCCCAAAGTTTTTCTGTTTGTGCATCATTAAGTACACCACTATCTTTTAAAGTCTTAATAGCAGAATTGTATTTATTAGCCTTGTCTCCTCCAAATGCTTCTGCTGATGCTATTCTAGTAACACCACTAAACAAATAGCGTTCTATTGAATTTAATGTATCCTGATTTCTGAACTCTGTTGATAAATTATCCCATGAACCTGTCCTTGTTTGTTCAAAAGGAGATGGGCCTAATCCCTCTGTTTGGTCTAAGCCTGCTCTAATTTGTTCTGATGTATAAACATTCGGGTCTACATCATTTAATACATTATTTAGTACCTGCTCTGCTTGTTCAGTAGATAAACCAACATCATTTTTTAAGCTAAGTTTAAATCCTTCGGGATTTCTTTTGGCTGCTTTATAATCAATGCCTCTAGTTAAGTATCCTTTCTGATGACCTATACTAAGACCATCTTTACCTAACACCTTAGATAACTTAGTCCAAATATTATCCTGTATTTTAGCAATCTGTTGAATATCTTTATCAAGTTCTAGCTTTTTAGAATTTCCTAATAGACTTATAACTTCAGACTCTGCTTCAGCTAAATTGTACAGAGGTCTTTCATTTTTCTCTTCTAACTTAGCAGCTATATATCTATTAACAGCCGGCCTAACATTTCCAAACATTTCACCAGAAAGAGGAACATGTCTAGTCCATTTATTTTTAATTTTTTCAAACTTATTTACATAATCACCAATGTACTTATGACGCAATGTGTCAAAAGATTTAGAGACACCCTGAGTTTTACCACTACTAGACTCTGTGTCTACAATACTGGATTGTACATCTAAAAAAGCTGCCATCTGCTTACCAGTCTGAACATCCTTAGGAATATCCTTTAACATATCAGAGGAGCGTCTCAATGTTAAGTCAGCTATAGCATCTTTAATATTACCTAATACTCCTTTAGCATCTTCTTGAGCATTCCATAATTCTGGAATAATATCTGCTACATTAGCATCTATATCCTTTATAGGCGGAGCAATCTTACCCTTAACCGCATTTAAGTTAAATGGCTTATTTGTACCTGAAAGATTACCAAGTTTATTAATAGTATCAATAGTAAAATCTTTATTACCAACCAAAGGCCCATACTCCGCTCCCTTTTTACCGGCCTTTGTTATTGAATCAAATTGCTTTACTAAACTATCATATTCCTTTTCATAGGCAGCAACATCCCCAAGATACTTATCTGATGCTGCTACTTTCTTTTGGTAGTCATCAAAATCCAGTAAGAACTTGTCTGCTTTACGACTTCTATTAACAGAAGTAGCCTCGCTTATAGATGCCGGAGTACCATACAGGCCACCACCTGCTGCACCGACAGCAAAGTCTGTTAACATAGATTCTGGATTTATTCCTGCTGTACCTAATACAGAAGTACGCATCATGTTAGCCTGCTGTGCAGACTCGATGCCACCTTCTATTAGAGAGGATTGAAGAGTTTGCCTTGCTCCCTTATAAAGCATTGAACCAATCTTTTCTTTATCGGTTGTTTTAAGATTTTTAGCTAGTTCCTTTAAAGATTTCTTTGCAGGTAATCCTGCTTTATTCATAGACCTAGCCCATATTCCCGGAAGGATAAAGTCAAGTCCGGCATTTTGTATGGCTGTGAAACTAGCATTACCAATTTCACTTTCAGTTAATTCATCTACAGTTTTACCTGCAGCTGCAGCATGGGTTTCTACTGCTTCATCTAGTAACATTAAATAGTTAAACCCAAAAGTAGCACCAGTGATACCAGCTCCTATGACCTTAGAAACACCCGGCCCTTTCATTAAGGATTGACCTAATGTAAGACCAAACATAGTTATTCCCATAGCAGTAGCGTTCTCTGCTAGTTTCTCTCCTAAGAATCCGGGAACATCCTTTAAACTTTGCTGTGTAATTTCACCTGCATATTCTGGAGCATAGTCTTCCATTCCAGTTTCACCAGCTTCCTGTAACTTAGCAGAATAGTCCTGTATACCCTGAGGTACATTAAGTCCCATGCGTGGCAATAAATCTGATAGTCCACGACCACCAGCTTTCATTGCTCTGTCAAAGGAATATCCTAAGGAGTTAGAACCCTTACCTGAGAAACTTCCTGCATCAAAGTCTCCACCTGAAAACTCTCCTGCACCAAACTCAAAATCGGCAAAAGGATTTTCTTCCTCCATATCCTTAAAAGAATTATCAGAGAAATTAAAATCTCCGAAAGGATTTTCCTCCTCTTCTTCTCTCATTTGTATAGCCATTGCTTATCCGTATAGTTTTTCTAACATTGCCATGATTGAATCATGGTCTGTTGGGTATCCCTCAGTAAACATCTTTGCTCTTACAGCATAATATTTTGCTACTTTTGTAGAGGCTTTCTTATCCCTTTCTTCCTCACTATCTCCTATTAAAAAAGGTTTCTTGCTTCTAAATAAATTCATAAGAGTTTCTTTATCTACCTTCTGAGCATTAAAGTCTGCAGCATCTGGACCACCACTAGCTGCTGCGGTTGCATAGTCTCCTTGCAATTCGCCTAATGTATTTTGCCCCGGTATATTACTACCTATGTCTTGTAGTCCAGCACCAAATAAAGCTGCAGTAGAAGGGTCTTTCATTCCTAATTTAAACTTATCAAAGAAACTCATATTATCTATTTTATTTTGTGCTTCTATTGTAGCCTTATTCTTAGTTTCTTCTTCTTCTTTCTTTTTATTAGCAGCATCAATACCAGCCTTACTATTATCAAGAGCCTTTTGTTGCATTGCTAATCTATTTTCCTTACCCCTTGCTGAGAAAGGTTCATTCCAAGGTGTTGTAAATCCAGCTTGGTCTGCTATACCTAATCCCAAAGCTGCTCCTCCAGTAGCATATGGTCTAAGCACTGTTTTTGTTAGACCAGATTTAATATCATAAGCACTCTTTGGTAATGCACCTTGAAAGCCGGGAGGAGGTTGGTTTTTTAATGTCCATTTATCTGGAAGGTTCTTCTTTTTAGTAAAAGCAGCTTTCATTATACCCCTAAGTCCAAGTTTACCTAAAGCACCATAACCACCACCTACTCCATATAATAGAGCATCCATTGCTAAACCAGCAGGGTCATCTTCGACTCTTCTATTAACATACTCTCCAAACTTTTCTTTACCATCAGCACCTTCCATGTTCATACTATTCATAACTGCATTACCAAAGTCTTTTCCAATTAGGATGTTTCCCTGAAATCCTTTTTCTTCAGCTGTACCTTCAGACCAAACTCCTTTATTATCTTCACAAAATTGTTTACTGTGTGCTGGTATAGTACCGCCACCATAACTACATACACCCATTATCTTTCTCCTTTAAATTTATAATCCATATCTTCTGCTGTAAGTTCTAGTGTATCCATAATTTGGTTTGCTAGTTGTTTTCTTTGCTGGTGTTCTAGAAGGTTTGCTAGTCTTAGTCACACTAGGGGATTTCTTGACTGGTGTTCTGACAGGCTTAGCTTTGGTTTTAGGTGCAGGTGTTGGTCTCCTTGCGTTTTCTCTAGCATTTCTTGCAGCTTCATCAGCTGCTTTTTTAGCTTGTGCTGCTGCTTGTGCTTGTGCTGCTGCTTGTGCTTGTGCTGCTGCTTGTGCTTTTGCTACTTGAGCAGCTTGAGCCTCTGCTTGCATAACAACCCTATCCATAGGATTAAACACACTTAAAGGTATGTCTTTAGCTACATTTTGAAATAAACTTTCTCCTGTATCTTGTCCTTCATTTTCTCTAGCGTATGATTGATAAGCAGGTGGGTAATCTGATTCAGCAGGACTTGGCACATATTTATCTGCCATTCTTGATATGTTTTGATTTAAAAATGCTGGTATGTCTGCCGGAACTGTTTCGCCTCTAGCACCTCTTGCATTTGTAGAACCGCTTCCACCAAATGCATTTAAAGTAGCATTAAGTATTTCTTTTAACTCGGCTTCTGCACTAGCATCTGTTTTACTGCCTGCATATTTAGCATCAATTGCTGTCATTGCATCATTTAATGCACCCATATTACCACTTGTTAATTCTCCTGTGTCTGGAGCAAGCTCGGATTCAGTAAGTGGTCTACTACTATCACCTCTAGCTCCTCTACTGTCTGGTCCGCTTGACATCATATCTGGAACAGGCCCAAGTGGTTGTGTACCTAAGTCATCTTCCATAGCAAAATAATCACCTGTTACATCTTGATAAAAATCTTCACCTTCT
>Ga0257115_1001479_pt1 | contig 15785 bp, 28 predicted proteins | sample SI112_100mmetaG_FD_194465 | JGI IMG/M metagenome (GOLD analysis project Ga0257115, IMG submission 194465) | Marine microbial communities from Saanich Inlet, British Columbia, Canada - SI112_100m | ecosystem: Environmental > Aquatic > Marine > Inlet | place: Canada: British Columbia | collected...
TATGGAATAATTTTTGATTGTCTGTTTTTGGTTTGAAGTTATTAACTATCTTTGGTATAGCACCTATTGGTGTTTTATACTCTCTGTTTGATTGTGTCATTGAAACCTCCGGTTCCGCGGTGAAAAATTAAAAACTACTTATACTTCTAATGATCTCCTAAACCACCCATAATAATATTTTAACAGAGTTGGTTTTGCACTACATAAGTCGGCGTAGTATTTCACACGGAACGCTCGAGCACGTTCTAATTCAAGATTATCTATGGCTTTTAATGTGTTTGGTCCTATTCCACCATCTACGGTTATGTTGGCACCTTTCTGATTGGCCGCACTTTGTAACACTTTGACTGCATTACTTCTACCCATATTCACACACATATCATAGTAAATATATTTTAATTGAGATGGTACTTTATCCACTTTGTTAGGGACCCAATACTTTTCCCAATATATTTTCTTTGCTTCATCTATGGTTAAGTTTTTAATATCCACATCAGGATTTGACTTTTTAGCTATTCCATACTTAGTCTCTCCGCCTGGATCATCGGGGTCGTTTACATACCCACCTTCATGTTCGATTACTTTATCAATTATTTCTTCGAATGTATCTAATATTGGCATATCTTGTATCTCCTTTTGTGTTTCTGTGATAAATTTACCTTCATCTTTAATAAATAGATTCTTGATAAAATTTATTATAATATTTATCATGGTGTAGGTTAGGGTTTCTTCTCTTTACTATGTTTGAACCAAAAATCTATTACTTTACCAAATGATGCCAATAAAGTACCAACTATGATGTTGAGTAAATCTCTGAATTTTTCATCTAATTGGAATTTCTCGTTACTAAATAATAACAGTATTATCCCTAAAAATGATCCGAACATCAATAATGTTATAATAAATTGCATCCAATCTGGTAATCCATCTCCACCATGTATTTCATCTGGTCCTGTTGGTAAGTTATTTAACTTATTTAATGCCATTCAAATGTTCTATTACTTGATTTAATTGTTCTTCTAACTCATCTATTCTATCTTCTAACTTACCAACTTGTTTTTGATTACTTACTGCCATAGAGGATAGTAATTCAAGATGTGTATTTGCTGTCTGTTGTGATTTCTTAGTTTCTTCTACGGCCCTTTTCTGTTCCACTACTGCTTTACCAACTACTGCCTGTTCTGATGATAATTGTCCTTCTCCTACTCCCAATACAGATTCAAGCATCTTTCTTTCAGATTCAGGTATAGGTGCTAAATCCACTACTTTATCAACCAACGCTTCTATTGCTGGATGTTCATCTAATGCTCTTGCTACAGGATTATTACTTAATGTATCACCCACTAAGTCTGTTAGGTTTTCTAATTTAGGTGCAAGGTCTATTGCCTTTGCTCCTGGTACTACTTCTTCTACTACATTTTTAATAGATTTGAGTGCACCAAATAATTTACTGCTCATCTGTTTTCTCCTCTGTTTGTTTTGCCATAATGGTTTTGACTAAATTATCATTGATTCTCATCAAACCTTCAGGTGGTTCTGTACCCTTGAAGATAATCTCTATCTCAGCCATTTTGTCAGGATTGGTTGCCTCCATATCTATAGACATAGGTGCTGCCTGTAATGTTCCTTCTTGTTGTATCTGACCACCAATACCACTTTTGGCACCAGGCATAGATTTACCCATACCTACTTTCAAATTCATCTTTAATGTATCTATTTTAATACTCGATAATGGAGTAAGACATATCAATGGAACTTTTAATTGTTCGGTTGCTCTATCAGGATGTGCAGATGGAATTGTTAAATCCATTGTGAGTGGTTCGCCGGTATCATCATCAAAATATAAATCTACCATTTCGATATGTTGCTTCTCTGCCATCCGTTGAGCTGACACTACAGCGTCTTGGATGCCAGCGACCAATTCATCTAAAAATCCTGTATGAGCATTTTTTGGTTTATCACCATAATCTGCCATATTATAAAACCTCTTTACTTATGTTATTTACCAGCTGATCCCTCTGATGGTTGTATTGCTTCACCCAATATATCAAGAACTTTCATCAAACCCTCTGGTGCTCCTTCATCTAATGCCTTAACATCAATATGATATTTCGCACTTGTATCAGATGACCTCTGAGATTTCTGAGTGTTTGATACTGAAGCATTAAATTTAACTTTAGCTCCCCATCCACTCCAACTTGCCTCTACTGAAGCATCTTTCTTTGTTTCGTTTGAACTTGATGAAGAAGTCTTAACTTCCATATCAAATTGAATATTAACCTCTTTTACTTGTAGGTTAGGTGCCTTAACGATTGTCAATAGTGGTACGGTCAAATCCATAGGAACTTTAGTCCAAGTTTCTGCACCTTTATCATCAGTAACTTTTACAGGTTTTTCATAATGAAAATCTACTGTTCTTGCTGATAACTTACCATCTTTGTCCTTTTCTAAACCGATATTCTGAATAAATTCACTCGTAATACTGGCCAGTTGACCTTGTGCTGTTGCTGCCGCATTCAATGGTCCACCTATTAGACTTTCCATTGGAAGGGCTGCAAATTGTCCTGCTACACTCATTTTGTTTCTCCTAAAACTAAGTTATGTGTTAAGTAACGTTTTCTATAACGTTTTTCAAATATAAATATATACAAATTAAACTTTCATCACAATGAAACTTCTATACCTATTTTACCTTTATAAAATCCTTTACCTTGAAGTTTAGATACTTCACCTAAATTATATAACCTAACTTTATCTGTAAGTTTCCAAGATATTTTAAATTTATCTTCATATTCAAATGTGGTATTCTCTCCAGTATCGTCTGGTGGCATATATCCATCAAACGAAACTTCCACATCTACCTTTTCCCAATAGGTTTTCTTTTTACTCATACCAAAACTAAAGAATGTTTCAAAGTTCTGACTAAATACATCTTCATCATCGTTACGGCTTGTGAATCCATACGAAAAATCTTTCCACGTATTTCTCCAGTCCATTTTAAAGTATCGTACATCGTGACTTTCTTTATTCATATACTCTGGTTTAAAATAGATTTTACCACCTTCTAACTTGGCCCAAAATAAATCATCTATGTAGAACTCACCAAGTTCCCTTTCCCATTGTCGATTGATATGAAAATTCTTGTGAGTTAATCCAATACTAATTTCATAGTCATCTGGATTAGGTTGAACATTTGGCGTTCTTATAGCATATGAACTGAATAACATAACTCCTGCTAATAAACTATCCAATATCATTTATTTTCTCCTAGCGTTTTTTCTTTTTGTTGTTTTACGTTTAACTTTTGATATTCTACGCTCATCTCCAGAACGATTGTCATGACCTATCCAACCCATAAGAGTCTTGATTGCTTTCGTGAAGTTACTCATTTTACTTTCCTCGTGTTGTTGCTTGTTTTACTGCCACTAACTTGTGGCTTAAATATTTTTTCCCACCTTTTTGCCCATTCGATAGGTGATATTGCTTGTCTTGACTTATCACCCTTTCCGGCATCTGAATGTTTTGGTTTTTCTTTCTTCATTTCTAATCACCATTTAATTGGTGATTCATAATAAGTGTGGTTTTGCTTCGATTGTTCCGGCTTGGGTGACTCTGACGAATTCGCATTTTGATTGAAAATCCAATATATCATTCGCGCCAACATATGAGCAAGATGACTTAATACCATCACGAATATCAGATATAATCCGCTTAACCTTACCCTTGTATGGAATGATTTTAGAGTTTCCTTCCACGTTGTTAGATTCTCCTCTGTCAGACTTACTATCAAGGGAAGCACTTCCTCTATATTTCTTGTATAGCTTTTCATTCGGCCATTCTCCTACTTTGTGGGTATTTCCTGGTGTTTCCTTCGTCCCAGCGAGAAGAGAGCCGAGCATAACTGAGTCAGCTCCTGCCCCAAGTCCTTTAGCCACATCACCCACATTCCGAATACCGCCATCAGCGATGCAAGGAACACCAAAAGTGTCAGCAACGGAACACACATCAAGCAAAGTACTAACTTGAGGTAGCCCGACACCAGTCCTGATTCTTGTTTCACATAATGAACCATTTCCGATTCCCACTCGGAGACCATCGACTCCCCAGTCACATAGGTCTTTTGCTGCTTCTTTGGTGGCAATTGAACCCCCGATGATTTCAACATTTCGTCCAAATTCATTTTTTAACTCCTCTATTGCGTTCTTCATCAATACATGATGACCGTGTGCTATATCTATAAGTAATACATTACATCCGTTTTTTACTAATTCTTGTGCTCGTTCTTTGTAATCACCCGTAACACCAACTGCTGCACATAATGGTCGTTTAGACCAAATCTTTTCATCATGAATCGAGTTATCTGCAAACCAAAATCTTTCTTTTAAATCGTCCCAATCTGATTTAGTAGGTGGACTATTCCAATGTCTTACACTACTATCCCACCATTCTTGCCATTCGGTTTCTAATGTTCTTTCTGTACTATCTGTAATTCCTGGTATTGGTTTAAAATAACTATTCCAAACTCTCCAAACTGATTTCATCATTTTAGATTGTTTTTCAATACTCTGAAATCTATGTATAACTCCAACACCACCCCAATCCATCATTTCCATTGCCATATCTAATTCAGTTACCGTATCCATTGGAGAAGCAACTATTGGTATAGTCAATTCTGTATTCCGTGTAAATCGCGTATTGAGTTTGACATCTTCACGGGAATTTAATTCTGAATATTTCGGAATGATATTTACATCATCGTATGTCAAGTGAGTTTTTATTACCATGCCCATCCCATTATTATAAAGTGAAAAAACAAATACCCAACCGTAATCAATAAAACCATTTTCCAATATTCACTTCTCACATCAGAGTCAGTTACTCTTTTTTTCGTATACAAATCTTCTTTAGTTACTCTTTGATTGCCGTACCAGTTTCTAGCCATACAAAATCCACATTGCTAATTTATAAACACCATACCAACTAAAAAAAGTAATTAGTGGCATACCCACTAACAACACAAATACATTAAACCAATCAATTTTTGTTTTCATTATTTTACTTCTCCATCATATACTACCCATTCACCACTATCTATAAATGGTTTAGCTTTTTTATATTTAATTTCTTTGTAGGTATCACCATTTGTGATACCAATGATTTCATTTCTACTATATGATTTTTTACTTACTATCGGTTTTGGTTTATTCTCTCTATCATGAATAGTCATTCCCTTTAAATGGTCAATCTCATGTTGAACACAAACTGCTTCAAGTAGCCTATCAGTTTGGTCGTGTTTTGCAGCAGTTTCCCAAGTACCTTTCATATCTTTAGATGATTCCACTCCACTAAAATACATACCACTTTCTAAATGCTCTGATTTAACAATGATATTTTTATAACGTTTAGTGTGGATTCCCTTTTCGGGATAACTTAAACATCCTTCATAATAATCTATCTCATCCCATTGATCTACAATAACAGGATTGATTAAGATAATCGGTTCACGAACATTGAGAACGGCCACTTGTGCATCAATTCCCACTTGATTAGCTGCCAACCCAATGCCGTCTTTTCTTTCGTTAAGTATCTGAAATAATTCTGTCGCAATCTCAAGTCCTTCTTCAATCGATACCTCTCTGAGCCATTTATTAATTACTGGATTGTTTTCTTTCTTACAATTTATAACCTTTTTCATACGATTAATATACGAAGAAAAAGGTTAAGAGTCAAGCAATTTCTTTTAAAATATGGGGTGGAACAACAAATAGTTGTCCCATGTTATTTTGAACACGGACATAACCATCAAGTCGCTCCTCTATTGTGACCTTTTCACCAGCGTGTAGTGTGCCATTTTCATTGTGAAAATCTTTGATTAATATTACTTTTTGTTTTTTCATTTGTAAAAGAACCCCGCTGAAGGCATTAATCCATTGTACGATAAGTAACAATTTGGACATAATAACCGTATGTTATCTAATTTAGTATTTTCACTTTCGCCATCTATAAAATCAAGCAGAAGTGCTACACTATCCCTATTTATGACTATCTCGTTATACCCACAAGAACTACAGGCTTCTTCTACCCAACCGTCATTTATAAGTCGTTTCTTTAAATACTTTCTTGTTAATTTATTCTTTCTATCTTTGGCTAAAAGTTCATCTAAAGGCTGTCGATATTTACCATAACCCTTCTTAATACCCACACCCCTTTGATTCATATGACCTTCAAATAACCCATATATCTTAGCATACTTTCGATATGTTAAGTAATTAATACTCAACCAACGAGATGCCTCGGCATTGGATTTAGTAACTGCCTGAGAATCTTCAATCATCTTTTTAGTGATGACCTTTCTACGGCCCCGTATTTTTATGGGTTTTTCGAAGTTACGACTTGACATATACCTTTAACTTCAAATCAAACTGCTTGGTTTGATTTTCAAGTATGTCGTGACATTTGAGCTCATCTACTTTTCGATAGGACTTTTCTGAATTGATTGGTTTCAATCTAAAGACTTCACCCCTAACGATGTCACCATATATTTGTTCTTCAAAATCACTACCAACGCCAGGTGGGGCATATCTATCTTGTGCGTGGTCATTTGCCATTATTCTTCACCTACCAATTCTGATTCATCTTGGATGAATTTTAATTTTTCTGAAATATAACTAAAATTTTCAGTTATCTTTTCAGATGGATTTGATGGTTTATAAGTAGTCTTAACTGCTGTAACTCTATCATACATTACCACGTTAAGTTTATCATAAGCATCATCGATTGCTGAACGAATTTTTTGTAATTCAGCCAGTACATCACTTGTTATTTTCATTTTGTTCTCCGAACTCTAGTATTAGTTGTTTAGTATCCTTTTCTTTCAATTCATCGGGTATGCCATCAAACTCATCAACATATCTTGCTAAAAAATCTGAAATATCCGATTTTAATTTCAACAATTCGTCAAATGCAAGTTTTCTTAAAAAAAACTTGTCTTCTTTGTCCACAACTGTTGTCATTAAATTATTAATATATAAACCTAGTTTGTCCATCATATAACTCCTATTACACTTATAAATATCAATTAGTCTTACAAACAATCAAATCTTTTTCGTATGTTTGTAATGATTTGATATTTAATTTAAAAATACCTAATTCCATTTCCCCCACATCCCCACTTTCTTGAAGTATCTCAGATAGGTTTGCAATGATTTGAAAATTATCTTGATTGAGCTCGTTGCAATCAAATTTCACTATTACATCGTTCTTTGTTTTTATGCGGTCAGAATGTATTTTCTTACTCAAATCAAACTGGGTATCTTTTTGCTCTTCTTTAATATACTTGTTCACTCCATATCCCTTATGACCTAACCAATCACCATAAATATCACTACACCACGGCTCTAACTCTTTTAACATATCAGTACTGCAATTCTCTACTACGAATCCTATATTGAATTTGGGTGGTATGATAGGATGCATCAGTTCATCATGTTTAACCATATGTCCCCATTTACGGATGAAATTACGGGTGCTACGGAGGTTTTGTGCTAACCACTCACTACTCTCCCTACCTTTCATAAAGACTTGTCCCGCTGGATTTCGAAGAGCACCATCCTTAAATCTACTGCCTCTACAAGTCATATGATATACCAAACCTTTCCAAGTCTGAATCAAATCGTATCCAGCTAATACAAACCGATTGAATATATCACTATCTTCTTTACTTTGTGGAGCGTATAATGGATCGTGGCCACCTATTCTCTGAAAATCATCCTTGTATATTACCCACGGAGCAAATATACCACGAGTTGTTTCATCTTCTCGTGTTCCAACGTGGTCTGATACAAAGTCTAATAATCCTTGTTCATCAAACTCTTCTGGTTCTATACCAAAGTCTTTAAGTATCTTTTCAGGTCCATCTGGATGTAATGGTGGTTCTATTCTCGTTGCACTTACTACCTTACCCCGTTCTAAATGTTTAATTATCTCTGTATCCAAGTTGGGACAGGCGTACATATCACTATGCCAAATCATAACTATATCATTAGTTGCCACCTTATTAATAAGCCGATCATAAAGTAATGTGTGCCCCATTCTTTTTGGTTCATCTTTATTCTCTCCGAACCAACTTCCATCATTTACTATATACTTAAAGTTTGCATCTTTTTTAGATATTTCTTCACACCATTCCACCGTTCCATCCGTAGAATAATCGGATGCCACACAAATCTCATGCCTATAACCTAAATTCTTACGAATGCTATTATAACTCCACTTTAAGTAACGTAAATTATTACGTGAGGGTTGGATGAGACTTATTACTTTATCCATTGTTTACTCCAATTTTCTAACCATTTTTCTTCTGTATAAAATTCATTAAATCTGTATTGTGTTTCTTCACTACATCCTTTGTAAAACTCTTCATCGTTCTTCAACTTTAATGCTATTTCTTTTGCACTTTCTAAATCACCAACTTCTACAGTTGTATTTGGATGTAATATTTCTTGAGAATCAAGTCCGCGATATCCTATACAGGGAATCGAATGGAAACTACAATTCATAGCAAATGTGCCGGCGGCGTGTGTTCTCATTAAATGAATACCTATATTAAACTGACTAAGTGCTGTAATCCATTCTCTCCAATTCATGTAGGCCATGTAGCTGATATCTTGGATAGCATCCTCCTGTGGTTGTTTTCTACCCATCGATGGTGCCCAAATTGGATTTCCTATTTCTCTTGCCACCATATAAGAATCAAATCCACCATACCAACTCACCATATTCCCACCAATTATGGTCCCATCACTCCATTCACTTCTCGACACCAATCCTTCTGGTATCATCAAACTTCTCATTATCCTTACATCTTTACATCCCAATCCTTTATAATATTTGACATCACTTTCATTATGACAATACACCCAATCGGCATCCATTAAAGTATTGTAGTAATGAAACTGTTTATCTATCTGATAGTCTTGGAAATACCAATGTGGACCTTCTTGCATTATTGCAACTTTATCACAACACTTTCTTATAAAATCTAAACTAACTTCAGGATTATTCTTCGGTATAATAACAATACCCAAATCAAAATGTTCTTTTGGTAATACATCAAGTACACACATAGGAGCTTCAAGTGCAATTGCCCAGCTCACCTCTGTTCTGGCATTAGCGAAATCTCTTGGGTATCTTTGGTTATTACCTGTTTCTGAAAAGAATGCTATTTTCATTAAAAATTACCCCAATTATTATATGGATAAACATCCCAGTTCACATCAAACTTATCAATTTCCTGAATTAAATGAGTCTTTGCATCGAAACCAGTTCTTTCTTTTACCTCATCGTAGTAAGGATATAAATCCTTTATTTTTGATCCGTGAAACTCTATATAAAACTCATCAATATATTCAAATGTTCCTTTTTCTAACATTTTTTCAATTACTTTATATTCTGCCCCTTCAATATCCATCTTTACTATTATATAATCCGATAATTTAAAATTATCTTTTATAAATTTAGAAAAATCTATACAGCCTAATGTCATTTTTGTTCCTTTACCACGATGATCTATTTTGTTTGCATATATTGTTGAACTCAATCCACCTTTATCGTAAAAATCAATTGTTCCATCTTCTACCCAAACCGCATCAGAATGAAATGTTAAATTTTTATTTTCAAAATAGTGTTTAAATGATGGGACTGGTTCAAAACAATGAACTTCATATTCATCAGAATCATCTCTATTTTTCATAAACCACTCGTAGGATTGGCCTATATTTGCACCACAATCTAATAATACTTTCTTCATTTATAAAACTCCTTATATGTTCTCTTTATCCAATAATTGGCATCTCTATTCATTTCATTCGGTGGTATTGCATTAAAATGGAATACATAACCACAATTCTCAAATATTAATTTATCCTCAAACCACACTTTAGGATGTAAAAATAATAATTGTTTAGAATGTAAATCTTGTAAATTATAACAAATTGGTAAATAATTTATTTCTATATTTTGTTTCCTTAATAGAAAATTAATTATTGTTTGGTCTGTTCCAGCTTTGACTTGTGATATTGCATTCTGTACGTCATGTTGATTTTCTAAATAATAATTTCTAACATACTCAAAAAACTCTTTATGGTTTTTATTAACAATCTGAAATCCACAATTTATATAATCCCATACATCAAATGGAACTTCATCATCAAATAATGTTTTAGAAAATCCATCCATTGACCTACGAACCCACTCAAAGCTACCATTGTTTCTAACCGCACTATACTTACCATCTGTTTCATTAAAAAAGTTAGGACAATCAGGATGAACTATTGTATCTGCATCTACTATCAGTATTTGGTCATAATCAATATGATTTGCCTCTAATATATCAAACATATAATATCGTTGCCAAGTTATCTTCATTTGTTCTACTGGTAACAATAAATCGTTCCATACAATTAATTCACAATTATATTTATCACAAAAATGTTTCCAACTATTGATAGAATAACTATATGATTTATTTCTATCATCACCTAAATCAATGTCTGGAATGAATACTATATTTTTTGACATATCTGATTTTGTATATCTACAAATAACCCCCTCAACTTCTAATAGATTAGCTCGTGGATTACAGTCTGAACCCTTTGGCTCTCCAATTTCCTTTATTATTTTAAAATGTGGATTATCATCATATCTGGATATAGCATCTTTAACACCTTCCCACGGATTATCTAACCCATAGTCATCAAACACAATTAAAAGTTCATGTGATGGTTTACACAGACTTATTGCATTCTGAATATCACGTAACACTGCATTGATTTCATGATCACAATCAATAAAAACTACATCAATATCTTCAAAATCCCACCGAGTACCATAAACATCTTTCTGTAAAAATTCAATATTTTCTCTATCTTTGTTTATATTTTTTGCAAAAGTTATCAACTCTGGATTAATTTCGCATGTAATAACTTTCTTAAATAAAAAACTTAAAAGTCGAGTGGAATAACCTTTACTTGTACCGATTTCCAAACAAATTTTATCTTTATAATCTTCTCCAAAAAATTCAATCAAATCCTTTTTAAATTTAAGAGATGTTGTATTTTTATCCTGTCGTTTATCTGGAATTCCTTTTAAAATATCTCTCATTTCTTACCTGTGTGTGCACCCATATTTAAAAAATATTTATTATCTCTTGAATCCCCATCCATGTAATTAAACTTTAAGTTATTCTTCCACGCCGTATAATTAAAACTTAACTGATCTCTCTTACTGTTATATTTTATTTCTGTCCACCAGTCTTCCATCGTATCTATACAATCTTGTTCGTTGTGTCTCCGCAATATAACCATCCCTGTAATTAGCCCATTATCTTTTGGATAATGCATATTCATATATCTTTTCATTTGATTTGTAATAATAGTTGGGTTATCTTTATAAGTAAACTTACCTCTTTCCGGATTCAATTTATAATTTCTTTCTCCCGTCTCTAATATAACCCTACCTTCCTCATAAATACAGTTTCTTGAATCAAGCGCATTCTGTGCATGACTGAAAAATGCAACATTTGAATCACTTAAATATTTATCTACCAATTCATTTACATTACCAACAACCTTCATATTCCCATCTATAAAAATACTATATTCATAATCTTGTAAATATCTATGTGGTAAAACTTTAAATCTTTTGGCATTTCTCGTATTGTCTGTATATAATGATAAACTATTTTCTTCACTAAAACATTTCCAATCCCAACCATTTGGTAATTTTTGTTCTGTTGGATCATCATATCCACCAAATACTGAAGTATAAATTATTGATTTCAATTCATAAATCCTATCAATTGTTTTATATTTTTATATTCTATATTATTAACTGCCCCAAATAAATTTATAGGAAAAATTGCAGACCAATGTCGATCTTTTAACCCATATATTCGTGGAAACTGTGCATTTTTATTGAAAGAATCGAAATCAAACTTTTTCAATAAAGATCCTCTCACCCAAAAAAAATTCCAAATATAATAATAAAATTCATTATCCACTAAAAAATCTATATTTCTTTTCCATTCTCGAATTAATTCATGACTCATATCTCGTAAAATAAAATAACGAGCCTCACTACTATCTGACTTTTTACTCAATCCTTTATTATAAAAATGAGAAATCTGTGATCTATTTTTGTCTGGTGGGTCCGTCACTCCCTTTGAATGAAAAAACAAATAAATATCCTCATCATTATTTTCTCTAGCGTATTCAACCATTTTTAAAATTGTTTCTCCCTCACCTAACTGAATATCCATTTTTCTTTCAGGGTTATTCCAAACTTTAACTGGAATTAAATCATATTGTCTTTCATATAAGATATTTATTTTTTTATAACTTTCAAAAAATTCTTTGTTAAATTCTTTGTTAAATTCTTTCAATTCAATTCCATCTTTATAAATAATTCCAACATTGATTTGGGATACTTTATCATACAAACCACTATTTACAATTTCATACAAATGAAAATTAAATATCTCTTTCCAATTATTCATTAAAAATAAATGATAAAATATAACTATATTTTTATTCAAACTTATAACCAAATTCTTTGATTTCCCAACTACATATTTCTTCAACATATTGTCGTTGTTCATCTGTATAATGTTCTTTCCAACCATCCGATGTTGATCCAAACTCTTCACTAAATTTATTAGACATATCAATCCTAACATCTGTTATTTTATAAGAATCACAAATACGATTAACATCTTCTTCTAAATTTTCAAATCTAAGTATATGATCAACTATTAACTCACCACTTCTATCAAACAAATATGTAGCCGATGATAAATGATTTCTATCCACAACATCACGATAATGATTTCTCCTTTCATTATTTACTATTGGAGTTTTTAACCACTCATCCCACTCCAACATATGTATTGTATCCTTTGTTTGACTTATCATTCTTGTATAATTAAACAAACTCCATATTCGTTGCCATGGATTACGAACACAAGAAATCATTGGCAACTCTTCTTCTGTTGGATAATTTTCTCTAACATATAAAGCTGTAGCGTGTTTTTCATCCTTTCTAATAAAATATTCACCCAAATTATCACGAAATGTTTTACCAGCAGATCGTGGAATATGTATAAATGTACCTATTCTCTTAGTATTCCGAAGTTTATAATAAGTTTTCATAATATTAATCCTTTGGAATTATCTTTGTTCTTGGATAATGTTTTAAAATAATGTTATCACCATCATAACTACACACAAACCATGGATCTGGAAATGGTGGTGTTGGTCTTTTTTCAATATATAACTTTATGTTTGGTGCATTTGAAGATTTAACTATAATATATAACTCAGTTACAAATTCCATATAATATTTAGGATTTGGATTTTTATAGATATGACTTAAAGCATCATAAATTATCTGATGATTTGGTGTACACGCTAAAAATCCATTAAATATCAAATTCACATCGTCTCGTACTATAGAAACAAATTCATATTTTTTAACAATATCTTCAATATTAGTTTCAATCATAGCATCGCTATCTATATAAACTCCACCTTTTATATACATATAATAATATCTAAACAAATCCCCTTTATGTGGTCCTTGCACAAATCCATTAAACACATCAATTACATTTGGAAATTCTTCTATAGGATTATCTTTAAAAAATTGAATACAACCCTCATCTGTAAAATGTTCATATTCCCACCCAACAGATTTTGATTTTATTATCTCAACAACATATTCTGGTAGTCTATTCTTACTCGTCTGCATTATAACCTGTGGTATTTTAGTATTCATTTTTTTGTAACCTCCACTATGTAATTAGTTTTACCTCTCATAAAATCACCATGTGGTAACATATTAACATTCCAGATACTTCTATCTATATTATCAACAGTTTCACTACACCCCCAGGGTGGTTCAGTACCATCAGGATACACCAAGTAGTCGTCTATTAACACTATTGTATTTTCTTTAACAATTTTACTTATATTATCCCAATCAGACTGACTAGTTTCAAATGAATGTCCACCATCCATAAAAATTAAATCTATATCAATATCAGGATTATCTTTAATAAAATTAGGTAAAGTTTGAAGAGTATTTCCTTTGTATAGATGTATAGTTGCAGATGTAGAATTCAATTTTTCTTCTACTTCTCTATGTGATGGAGGCCATTTTGCAACTTCATAATCAAATGTATCTTTATCCATATCATCCCAAAGATCAAATCCATAATAAACTACATCTTTACTGTTATTCACACTCTGCGCAGCCTGTATCATTTTTTTCGAGTTTTCACCATTCCAAGTTCCAATTTCCAAAATTGATTTCACTTTATATTCCCGCACATATTCAAATAAATAATCGTATCTCGTAGTTCTATCCTCCTAAATTTCTAAATAAGTTAATATTGTCTTCATAAAATAAATTAATAATTGTTTCTTCGTCATGAGCATAACTTGAATTTCTTGTTTGATCTATTTGAGTTTTGTAAAGTAGTATAAATTTATCCCAACTGTTTCTATGACCAAATAAAAAACTCGCATTTAAATCTATTTTTTTACCAAAATATTTCATATTACTATTATAATGATATATATGATTATCATCAAAATCAAGTTCAGCAAAATTCCATCGATCTCTTTTTTCCTTAAATCTACCATATGATATATCTACCCACGAAAAATTATTAGTCCCAAAAATATTCTCTTCAATTAATCTATCTACTAAAAATATTTTACTTGACCAAATAGTAAATATTTTCCGATAAGAAATTTCACCCGATTTTTTATATTCATCTCTATAATGTCTTACTCCCTTTTCTCCAATATTATTAATTTTTTTCAAGGCTTCATAGTCTTGTCGCTTACATGATTCAAGATAAAATTTTGATACTTCCCAAGTAGGAAGATCCGAAATTTCAATTTTTCTCACCTCAAAATTATCCGAATTTACATATTTTTCGACACGATTTAAAATATTTTCATCTTCATAAAAAAATATAATATTTGAATCCTTTAATAGCTCAAACGTATTTGTCATACAATTAATGTAATGTGAGAAACTATGTCTTGCTGGTTCACCACTACCCGTTACAACATACCAAAATCCAGTACAAAATGTTACATCGTTTTTATTCATTAATAATCTTCATCGCCTCTTCAATATTTTTTACTCTATGGGTTGCTCTCACTTTCTGATTGTATACAGTATCTATCAAAATAAAATTTTCATCCGACCCCCGTCCATTTAACCAATGTAACCAAACATACGGTGAATCATCAATTAAGTAATCACATTCCACTAACCACTTATATTTTCCCCCTCTAAAATATACACTTTGAAAATTAATAAACTGATTACCTAACCATTGTAATGTCCAATATCTACAAGTCAAAAATTGAGAAGATATACATACAAACTCATGCTCTTCCTTTACAATCTCACGTTTAAGATATTCTATATTTTTCAATATTGGAGTTCCATTCCCAAGTATATCTTCTGCAAATTCTTCACGGTAAATACGATGTATTTCTTCACGAGATGCAGTAAAACTCTCGTCAAAATCCCAAGTATCCAATTTATTATTTGCAATATAAGTAGGATAATATTTTTCTACAATTTTATATAAATCAGGAATCAAGTCTCGTAACACCCCATCGACATCTACTCCTATAATATATTTCTTATATATATCCATATGAATTAAGCTTCTCTTTAGAAATATTCCAATTTGATGCTAATACCCC
>Ga0257115_1001481_pt1 | contig 15776 bp, 19 predicted proteins | sample SI112_100mmetaG_FD_194465 | JGI IMG/M metagenome (GOLD analysis project Ga0257115, IMG submission 194465) | Marine microbial communities from Saanich Inlet, British Columbia, Canada - SI112_100m | ecosystem: Environmental > Aquatic > Marine > Inlet | place: Canada: British Columbia | collected...
TCCGGTCTCCCATCCCCGGACATTTCCTATTTTGGCCACGATTCCATTGCAATTATTAGCATATCATCTTGCTGTTCTCCGCGGGTGTGATGTGGATATGCCAAGAAACTTGGCTAAGTCAGTCACCGTAGAGTAGTTAAAGTCAACACAAAGAGTTGAACTCTTTAAATCAGAAAGGGAAACCACTTGGTCTCCCTTTTTTATTCTGTAAGGGTTTCCCCATTTATCCCACTTGATTCTACTATCCTTACTTGTTGTGTATTCAATACCATCATTAACAAGTGGATATCTATAATGAATATCTATATTATGTTGTTTGGTTTCTTTATAGTAGGTAACACTAACATTATCTATATAAATATCTAAAATCTTTCTCCTCTTTTTTACATCAGTAACTTTCTGGTATTCATCTACATCTTTATGGTGTTGAGATATCCAATCAATCCACTCACTTCTCTTATCAAGTAATAGTTCTTTTTGATTTTCTTTATCTAATTCAGATTTGAGTTCTGATACCTTAGAAGTAATTGAAGAATTAATCTCATTGAAATCAACATCTGATAGTTCAAGGATGAACTTCTCTTTTAATAATTGTACTCTACTTTGTTCTAAAGATTTGAGTTCTTTATTAATCTCTTTTTTCTTTTTATTCACCATTCTTCTGGAAGAAGTAGTGTCATATTTACCACCTAATAAGTCTGTCTTTACTCTTTCTTTAATGAATGAAGAGTTTCTTAATGTTTGTAGTAATTGATTCCAGACATAACTATCTAAATCAGAAGTATTTAATCTTTTTGGTTTATCACAATTAGGTTTATATAAGTGTTTTCTGTTTGGTCTTTTTCTATGATAGTATCTGTCAGAGTTACTACAGATATAGTAGGTTGAATTAGGATATTTAGTTCCCTTCCTACTGATATTTCTTCCAACCCAATCACAACCACAATTACATTTAATCTTTCCATGTAGGAAGTAAACATTCTTGGTCTTTTTAGTTTTATAAACATCAAGTTTCTTTTGAACCTTATCAAATACTTCATCTGATATAGTACGAGGGAGGTTATCATTAACATGAACTTCCCATAATGACTCATCTGAGTATGGATACTTTTTTGGATTATTTCTATGAGGGTCTTTTGTCATATCAGTATAGAATGTTTTACCTGTGTATTCAACATTTGATAATAAAATCCTTACACTCTCTGAACTCCAATCATTACCTCGTTTTGTTTTTAAACCATGGACTTTACATTTTTTCATTATGTCTACTAAACTATTTCCACCAAGATACCATTTAAACATTTTCTTAACCCATTTACTTTCTTCTTCATTCTCTACCAAGTATCCATCCACTTTATTAAATCCATAAGAAATGTTTCCTCTTACATAGTATCCTTGTATGAATTTTCTAATTTTCTGATTGATTGATTTCTGTATCTCTTTTTTTTTCTGGTCTGTACCTACCATAGAAGTCACAACTTTAATTAATCTCTGAGATAAATCATTTGGTTCATAAATCTGATTGTTAAGTAAACCTTCATATATGAATAGGTTATTATCCATTATCAATTTTTCAATTTTAACTTGGTCTTCAAAATTCCTTGTTAACCTATCAAATGTTTCAACCCATATATGTTTTATACTTCCTAATTCTACTTCCCATAATAGATTGACAAGTTGTTCTCTGGTATCTTCAAATGATTTGATACCACTTTTTCCTTTATCACTCCAGATTTTGTAATCCATTTTCATTTTTTTTGAAAATTCAATTCCCATCTGAGTTTGTCTTTCAATACTATTTTCAATCTGGTTGTCAGTTGAACATCTGACGTATATATGTAATGTTTCTTTTTTACTCATAACTAACTCTTAACTTTATTTCTGATATATTCTATACAATCCAAATACCATAAGTCATCACATCCATCAATATATTTTCCAAAACCTGGATGGGATGGGGAGTTGAAACAATCCCCATCATGGTTACAATATTTACAATTAATTTGGTTATAAACGGACTGGTTCATAACCCCATATTTTGACACTTTGTCGTCATAAAACTTTATCATTCCCATGTAGTTTTTTGGTGAATTACTCATGGTTTCCTTCATGATTTTTATCTGTTTTCTCCATTTCTTTTTTTGACATCAGATAATTGTAATACTCTTCATCCTCACTTTCTTGGTTACTGAAGAAGTAGGAGTCTCTAACTATTTTGGATGTCAGAGATGTGTTGGTATTATTCCTACTCATCCAGAAATCATTCCATGTAAGATATTCTTTCATATTATTTAATTACAGATTCTTGAATTAATAATCTGATATACATTACCCTTAGAAAACTTTGTACCAGATTTTGTCTTGTACCGATTACGATTAAGATAGTTTGTAATCTCACCATAAGATGTACCCTTACTTCTTAACCTTATCAGTTTTTTCATAAGTTTCAATTCCTTTGGGTTCTCAATCAAGTCATCACCTATTCTGTCAAAACCATATGGAGTGGGGGAGTACACTTTACCATTTTCTTTTTTCACCTTAAGTGTATCCTTCACCCTATCTTTAATTAGTTCTAATTCCATTTCATACAAACTTGATAGAAGGTTAATGGTGAATCTTCCGTATGGGGTAGAGGTATCAATGTTTTCCTTAATGGATAGGAACTTCACACCTTTGGTTTCCATCAACTGAACTGACTTGTATATCTGTCCAAGGTTTCTTCCCCATCTACTTATTGAAATAACAACGAGAGTATTTACCTCCCCATTCTCAATCATATCCATTATAGAATTATACCCATCTCGTTTGGTGGTCTTTTCACCACTTCCACTAATACCTTCATCAACAATTATTTTGTCTAAACTGATGTCATTGTTTTTACAAAAATCAGTAATCAGTTTCCTCTGTGTCTCTACACTATTTTCTTGGGAAAGACGGGAATTTCTGATGTAAGATATGTTCATTATTAACCTCCAAAATTGATACCTAAATTTACCGATTTCTGGTGAAACAGGGTACTGGATTAATTCTGGTAAGTTCAATAATAACATAAGTTAAGAGGTGGTCATAAACGAAACTATAGTCGGTACAAATGAATGAATAAAACCTACTATAGAACTAACCCAACCACCCCTCAAACTTCAAAACTATTTTATCCTCGTTACTTTTATTTCTTTATCAAACCAAGATGGGTCTATAATTACCTCATCTTCTTTTCTACTATTTAGATAACAATATATGTATCGTTTTTCTATTTCACTTTCCAACAGATATGGAGTCCAATCTTTAAACGTTTTCAAAGATTTGTATCTTTTACCAAACCATAAACCCTTGTCCTTATTAATCGTCCAACTAATACCTATGTCTAAATGGTCACCATGACAATTTGAATCTGTTATTGGTGTCTTATAATATGGAACAAGAACACCTCTGTATACCTTTACAATTTTTGGTAATTCATTTAAGGTTTTCTTTTCCTCTTCATTCATCATATGATGATACTCATCACCATCATTTTTTAAGATGTTCATGAGAGTGACATGACTCATTGAATGTTTTGGTAATTCACATAAACTCCATCCATGTTCTAACAACGTATATCTATCTTCAATATCATCTATGTCATAAAATTTCTCTAACACAAATGGTAAGATTTGTTCCTTACTAAAGTGACTTGGAATTATTTCTAAAATCTTATTTCTGTCTCTCATCTATAAATCCGTTTCCAACTTTTTTAATTCTCTATCTAATTGATATGTTATGTAATTGAAGATATTATTTTGTATCCATTCACCAACATGTCTCTGAATTTTTACATCATCTTTTATACTACGTTCAATTAAAACTGGAATCATTTTCAACTCAGATTCGGATAGTTTTCTTCCAACTAAATTTTCAATATCAATTAGAGACATCTGATTATTTAATCCAATGTTTACCAAGTTCAACATATCAAACATTTTTTGTAAGTCGTAATCCGTATCCTCCGAAAGTCTTCCTCTTAGTATTTCTGTAGTGAGTCTTTTATTATGTTTTGAATAAGTTGGGATTCCTTCGTATTCATATGTACGAAATAACTTGGGGATTAAATGAAATGAATTCCGAAGACCATCTGAACCATCGTCCTTACCATTCCTCCATAACAATTCAAGGTTTTCTATGGTTGGGTTATTTAAACACTCGTCAACTATTTTATCTGTTTCTTTCATTCTATCTTTATAGTTGAACTCTTTATTTTCTTTTACTTTTGTCATCTCTGACCTCCTTTAGTATTTATTAATTGTGATTTCTGGAAGACCCTTTTAATTCCTCTTGGTCTTATAGTAATAAGTAGTGTCTCCAAATCCAAAACGGGTGATTTAAATTCACCTTTTTTAAGTTTTTTCAATTGTTGATTAACCTCTTATTTCTCATCTCCCCTTAATATAACAAAAAATAGGGTATTAGGTCGATATGTATGGTAAAATACCCTAAACTTTTGTAAATTTGGGGATGTACCTGAAAGGAAATTTTAATGAAAACAATTGATGAAAGAAGGTTCACTTTTATACCACAAAAGAAATGGAAAAACCTTTCTGATGAAGAGAGAAAAACTCTTGGTTCATATAAGAGTTATTATGGTCACTATATGAAGGTTGAAGATGAGATTATAGAATTAGAAAACAGAATTCTTAAACTGAAGGATAAGAAGAGTACTTATCTTGGTAAGATGAAATCTCTTAACTATAAAATTGATTATTTGAGAAATGATTATAACTATAGTTGGAGTATCTCTAAAATCAAGAAGAAGAACTATTATAACTTTACAATTTCACGAAGGGGATATCCCACTAAAACTGGTGGGTTAGGTTCTGAAAAAATTATAATGGAACATCTCAATACATTCTATAAAAGGAAGAAAAAAAGATTAGAAGAATTGAATAAAATTGGTTGGGAAATGTTCGTGAGAAAAAGAGTGATGGATTCAGAAGGTAGAATCAGAAATATGTTAGTTGATATGGTATCTCAAGATGTATCTCTTAAGAAATTTTCCATTAATAGAAATACTTTGTTTCCTATAAAGTGAAAAGGGGAGTGATGGTTAAAAATCTCCCCTTTATTCAGACAAGGATTATACTGATGGTAATAATTAGGTTGTTACATAGTTTTGTTCAATAAGTCTATGTACATCATCCTTCTTAAATCTGACGGTTCTATTGGTTTTAGTGTATGGTAATCTTTTCTCCTTATGTACCCATCTGTATAATGTAGTCTTACTGATTTGAAATAAGTTCATGACTTGTTTTCCGGTCATCATTTTACTTATTTGGTTTTCTTCTGTTACTTCTGGTATATGTATCATTATTTCTCCTTGGTCATTTGTATTGTGTTGAATAAGTACAGTTGGATTAACAAAACAGTAATAGTCTGAATGTCCACACTATATTGGTCTTCTTCCTCTTGGTCGAAGAATGGTGATTTCAAGAAATCGTATCTGTCATACTCGTAGTATTCCTTACCCAAATTTTTGATATTATGTTCAAACCCTTTCAGGTTATCTAATACATCCTGAATAATATTTTTCATCTTCTTATTCATTAAACTATTATATCCTTTAATCTTTCTGGGTACTTATTCTTCATTTTTGTGAATTGTTCTTTGAGTTGTATTTTTAATTTTTCCATGTGTTCGTATCTATGGAAAAGAGTGTTCCCATTCCATCTTCGATTCCCTATCCATACCCAAAGGTTGTAGAGTGGTGATAGGATAAATCTGGACTTCAAATAGGACAACATATTTCCATCTTTTCTTGTAAATGATTTAATTAAAAGTTTCATAGTAGTAAGTAGTTCTTATTATATCAGAATTAATAAGTGTTTAAGTATGATTGAAAACAAACTCTAGAGTTTGTTTTCATTTCAGAATCTCTGATTCTGAAAATGTACTTAGTAGTACTTAGTAGTTGTAAATAAGTAATACTTAGGAAGTTTTTGATTTCTTTCAACAGGAAAAATATTTGATTCAGATTTCCCCTCGTAGATGTACCTCTCCTAATATGGTTAATTACCATTTTCTACAATTCTCCTACTGAGATTTAACAAAGAATATTCTTTATGTTTATTAATACTGATATAAAACCTTATTTATATCATTCCACTATTAATAAGTATCAGGTAAAAACAAAAAACACCGAAAAAACTTTAAATAAATTGAAAAAACCTTTCCAATACAACCCTATTCAAAAACAGGTCGTTAAATCATCCATTTAACATCAGATAATAGACGGGTTGTGTCAATTTCGGACAAATAACACTATTTTAAGGAATCTTATAAACCCTGGAATGGAGAAAAATTGGTCAGGTACTATTGAATGAAGAAGTTTGGAACTATATGGTCATTGTTTTTCATGTTAACGAAGAAATGGTAGGTGAATAGAGAGACTACTATTATACCCATGACATATATAGGTGTTCTGGATTAAGAATGAACTATATCATTCATAGAACCTTTTTTACATCTACACCACATTCGGTTATTTTGTTAGATTTGGGTGACTTAAGGAGTTTATTATGAAAAGATTATACCCTTTATTATTTATATCAGTTTTGATTTATTGGGGTTGTGAAGAACCCAAGGAAGAAGATACAGAGAAACCAACTGTCACTATCACTTCACCACAAAATGGTTCAACCGTTTATGAAATCGTCACTATAACTTGTATGTCATCAGATAATGAAGGTGTAGAGAAAGTTGAGTTATGGGTGGATGGTGTATCTACGGGTGTTACTGATGATACAGAACCATACTCTTTGGAATGGAACACTCTTACTTATGACAATGGTTCTTATGGAATTACAGTCAGGTCTTATGATACAAGTGGGAATACTACAGATAGTGAATCGATTACACTGGTTGTTGATAAAACAGTTGAACTATGGGGGGAGTATTATTCAATAGAGAATACCACTGAATTGGATTTATCGAATAGTGGACTGACTGGAGAAATCCCCCCAGAAATAGGTAATCTGACCAATCTGACTCATTTGTATTTAGACAATAATCAACTCACAGGAGTAATACCTGAGAGTATATGTGATTTGAACATTAATTGGAATTCTTCTTCTTTTTTCTCAATTACCAACAACCAACTCTGTCCTTCATATCCATCCTGTATTGAAGATTATATAGGAGAACAAGACCTTAGTAATTGTGATGGTGTTGTTGAATTATGGGGGGAGTATTATTCAATAGAGTATACTGATAGTTTGAATTTATCCGGGAATCAACTCACAGGTAGTATTCCATCCGAGATAGGGAATCTAACCAACCTGACCTATTTGAGTTTATCCAGTAATCAACTGTCAGGTTCTATTCCACCAGAGATAGGGAATCTGACCAATCTGACTTATTTGAGTTTAAATAATAACGAACTCACCGGTTCCATTCCTTCGGAGATATGGAATCTGACCAATCTTGAATATTTAAGGTTAAGTACTAATCAACTCACAGGAAATATACCTTCAGAGATTGGAAATCTGACCAATTTGACTTTTTTGATGTTATCCGGTAATCCACTCACAGGTTCTATCCCATCGGAGATAGGTAATCTGACTAATCTGACTCGTTTGTATTTAGATGATAATGAACTCACAGGTTCCATCCCACCAGAAATAGGGAGTCTGACCAATCTGACTGAGTTGTATTTATTCAATAATCAACTCACAGATTCTATCCCACCAGAGATAGGGAATCTGACCAATCTGACTGAGTTGTATTTATTCAATAATCAACTCACAGATTCTATTCCACCAGAAATAGGGAATCTGACCAATCTGATTTCTTTGTATTTAGGAAATAATCAACTCACAGGTTCCATTCCACCAGAGATAGGGAATCTGATAAATCTAACTTACTTGAATTTAATGTATAATGAACTCACGGGTTTTATACCATCCGAAATAGGTAACCTTACTAACCTAAATTATTTAAAGTTATCAAGTAATCAACTCACAGGTTCTATTCCACCAGAAATAGGTAATCTGACGAATCTGATTTGGTTGAGGTTAGACGATAATCAACTCTCAGGTATTATCCCTGATGAAATTTGTAATCAAGGAGATAGTTCACCTGGTTTATCCAACAACCAACTCTGTCCCCCATATCCATCTTGTATTGAAAATAATGTGGGAACACAGGATACGAGTGATTGTGATTAAATGAAAAAACTCTACCCATTATTATCTGTATTATTTTTGATTTATTGGGGTTGTGAAGATATAATAGAGGTTAAAAATTCTGGAGTGGTTGATGACTCATCCAACTGAAGTGACCTTATGGGGAAAAGTTTATTCAGTAGAAAATACTGATACTTTAGATTTAATAGAAAATCAACTCACAGGTTCCATCCCACCCGAGATAGGGAATCTGACCAATCTGACTTTTTTGGATTTAGGTGAAAATCAACTCAGAGGTTCTATCCCTTCAGAGATTGGTAATCTGACGAATCTGACTTCTTTGGGTTTAGATGAAAATCAACTCACGGGAGAGATACCAGAGAGTATCTGTAACCTTGTTGAAAATAATTGTGGTATTAAGATTACCAACAACCAACTCTGTCCCCCATATCCACCTTGTATTGAAGATTATGTGGAAGAACAGGATACGAGTAATAATGGAAAAAAGTACAAATAATAAACCAAAAGATGGTCTTCACACTGAATGGTATGATAGTGGACAGAAGAAAGAGGAAGGTACTTATAAGAACGGTAAAAGAGATGGATTATGGATTTATTGGTATAATAATGGACAGAAGAATTTTGAATATTCATATAAAAAATTTGAATATGGAACTGGATTTGTTGATAGTTTAAAACATGGACCATACTTTAGGTATTTTATTGATGGTAAAAAATGTATTGAAGGTAATTGTGAAAATGGAAGACCTGTTGGTAAATGGTATAGATACCATATAAATGGAGAGGTAGAAAGAATTAATGAATATTTTATTGAATCCAGAGAAAAATATGAATGTGTAATCCAGATATTCTCTTCAAATAAAAAAAAGTTATACGAAGGTAAACTCAAATATTATGTACCTCATGACATAGAAAACATAGATGTAGAATCATATTTTTGTGAATTGACAGATTCCGAATGGGTATCCTTTTATATCTCTGAAATTAAACGACATGGTTACAATTTAACCTTCAAACAAGGTACTGGAATTCCTTTGGATGACTTTTATTTTGAACAATTGAACAAATATATAAAAAATGATCTGAATGATAATTTTAAACCAATGTTTTATAGTGATAGAACACTAGATAATTACGAAACCAGTTTTCATCATTTCCCTAGTATATATGAATTAGTAAAAACCTACCCCCTACCAGAAATAGTTGAAAAGAAAAAGAAATAACCTCCATGTATTTACTTGTAGTCTCAGACATGGTTCTGTGAAGGAATGATTAAATACTCTTAACCCACTCCTTCTTTTCCTTATTCCATATTTCAACTTTGGGTTCTTTTCTTTTTCCTAACTTGGTGTCTTTACATCTTTGATACCAATAACAATCTAAATACTGAAATCCATCATCTGTAAAGTGGTGTCGGTTTCCACATAAATCACATAAGGGTTTTTTATTCAATTCTTTAAGACCTCTAAACGGAAATCAACATACTTATCGACTGATATGGGTTGATTGAGTATCAGTTCTCTTTTGGTTCGTTTTTTTATCATACTATCAACCACGGTTCTACTCTTACCAACATCATAACCATTATCTACTAAATAGTGGTGTATCTTGGTGTATCCCCATCCTTTATTATGTAGTTCCCATACCTTATCTCTTATTAATTTTCTATCATGATATTTTCTATAATATTGGGTAGGATTAAAATGATGAGTAGTAATTATATGTTCAAAAACAAGGAAGGGAAGATAGTTTCCCCACCCTCTGTTATTTAGAGTGTCACGGTCGAGTGAGTCTAGATGTGGGTAAGGGGTAGTCAAATCTCTATTAAATTGGACAAATGAAGAAAAATAAAAAAGATACTTTCTCAAAGAAGGTAAAAGTACCCAAACTAACTGGAGAAGATGGACAGTCAGAAAAGTTAGAAGAGAAAAGAATAAATGTGAAAAAGGTATCTAAACCTCTATTTGGAAAAGATGTAAATGACCCATCAGAAAGAGGTCATGATTAATGAAAAAACTCTACCCATTATTATCTGTATTATTTTTGATTTATTGGGGTTGTGAAGATACAACTCCAACTGAAGTAACCTTGTGGGGTGAGGTATATTCAGTAGAAGATACTGATACTTTGAATTTAGAAAGTAGTGGACTCACAGGTTCCATACCCCCAAGGATAGGAAATCTAACCAATCTGACTTTGTTGAATTTAAGGAGTAATCAACTCACAGGAGAAATTCCATCTGAAATAGGGAATCTGACCAATCTGAGTAATTTGAATTTATCGTTTAATGGTCTAACAGGAGAAATCTCATCAAAGATAGGGAATCTAACCAATCTGACTTTTTTGAGTTTAGGTGGTACTCAACTCACCGGTTCCATCCCCACAGAGTTAGGAAACCTGACGAATCTGACTTATTTGAATTTAGGTTTTAATCAACTCACAGGTAAGATACCTTCTGAGATAGGTAATCTGACCAATCTGGATAATTTACTTTTTCACTATAATCAACTCTCAGGTATTATCCCTGATGAAATTTGTAACCAAGGAGATAGTTCACCTAATCTTTCAAATAACCAACTCTGTCCTCCATATCCATCTTGTGTTGAAGATTATGTGGGAGAACAGGATACGAGTGATTGTGATTAAACTGAATTACCCTTTTGTTCAACCTTAATCCTAAATTTTTTTAACCAACAAATTCTATATCAAAATTTCTATACTCTTTTATGATGGGTTGGTTAAGGAACTCATCCCTTTTCAATCTATTTTTAATGATACTATCTACTACCGTCCTACTCTTACCTATCTTAAATCCATTCTTTAATAGGTGTTTGTGGATTTTAGTATAACCCCAACCTTCATTATGAAGTTTCATTACTTCATCGTTTATTATCTGTCTGTCTTTAGACAGATGATTGTTATAGTAGGAGTTGTTTAGGTGGTGGGTTTTTGTGAAGAACTGGAATACTAAATAAGGGGTAGAACTTCCAAACTCTACTCTACAGTCACCGACTTGTCAAAGTCAACCCCAATTCCCTATTTGACATTTGTTTATCGTCATAGGGCACATGAGTTTGTTTATCGTAAAAAGTTATCTGAATCACATCAGAATCTACACAAACTAATTTCAAAGTTGAAATCTGATGGATTGGGTTATCGTAGGATTTCCAAGGAACTAAACAAACAAAGAGTCAAGAGTCATAATGGTAAATCATTCTATCCATCATTGGTTTCAAACATTTGGAGAAAGTTAGAACGAAAATTAAAGATTCTGAACCAACCTGTGATTAGTGAGTATCGGGATTTTGATATTGTGTTTGTGAATATATAAAAAAGACGGATTATGGACTTGGTGGTATGAGAATGGACAGAAAAAAGAAGAAGTAACTTTCAAGGATGGGGAATTTGTTGAGATAATAGGAATGTGGAACGAAGATGGTTCTGTGAAGGAATGATGAAATTCTTAGAGAATGTTGGGAAATGATGAATGGTAGAAGGGTTCCATCAACCTTCATTTATTCTTTCAACACATTTTTTACTAACTCTTACTTGAATTTCTTCAAGACTCTCTGTACTCTCAACCAAATTGAATTTTTCTTCGATTAGGTTCATAACATATTCCGTCAATCCTTGTTCGTCCATATAATTATCATATTGTTCATTCATATCTTGTAATCCTTCATTCACATACCAATCTATATCTGAATCCTCTAATGGTGGTTCTTTAATACTCATATTATTTCTCCTTTATTTTATGACTAGATCAGGTATATCTATACTACCACAAATATCTGAACTGATTTCACTTTATGTGTCTAATAAATCCTTATAGGTGAAAAATTGACATCGTAGTGTATGTAAAGAGGGTGAGACAGAATTAGATTAGTCTTATGGTGAATTTTTACATCTACACCACATTCGGTTATTATGTTAGATTTGGGTTACCTAAGGAATATAAAATGAAAAAACTCTACCCATTATTATCTGTATTATTTTTGATTTATTGGGGTTGTGAAGATGGACAGGATACAACTCCACCGAAAGTTACTATCACTTCACCACAAGATGGTTCAAATGTTTATGAAATTATCACTATAACCTGTATGTCATCTGATAATGAAGGTGTGGAGAAAGTAGAGTTATGGGTAAATGGAGTAACAACTGAATTAATTGATAATACTGAACCATATTCATTTGATTGGAATACTACTACACTTGAAGATGGTAATTACACAATTATAGTTCGTTCCTATGACACAAATGAGAATACTACCAATAGTGAATCCGTAGTGGTAACGGTTGATAATACTCTTTCAAATCCGACACCTGTGGAATTATATCCTATCACATATAATGATGGTTTTCAAATAAGTTGGTCACAGAATAATGATGATGATTTTCTGTCCTACAAACTCTATGAATCATTTTCACAAGATATGAGTAATCAGACCTTAGTTTATGAAACAGATGATAGAACAGAGACCACATATTTAGTTACAATTGAAGTCTTGAAATATTACCAAATTACAATTGAAGATTATTGGGGTTTACAGACAACAAGTAATATTGAAGTTGGTGATTATGAAGTGGAATTATGGGGGGAATATTACTTAGTCTTGAATACCATTGAATTGAATTTATCAAACAGTGGACTTTCTGGAGAGATACCATCAGAAATTGGTAATTTGACTAATCTGTTTTCTTTGAATTTAGGTGGTAATCAGTTCACAGGTTCCATCCCACCAGAGATAGGGAATCTGACCAATCTGACTGTTTTGAGTTTTTATGGGAATGAGTTCACGGGTTCCATTCCACCAGAGATAGGGAATCTGACCAATCTGACTGTTTTGAGTTTTTATGGGAATGAGTTCACAGGTTCCATTCCATCCGAGATAGGTAATCTAATCAATCTAACTCATTTGGGTTTAAACTCTAATAAACTTTCTGGAACTATCCCATCAGAGATAGGGAATCTGACCAATCTGATTTGGTTGGAATTAGATGATAATCAACTCACGGGAGAGATACCTATAGAGATTTGTAACTTAAATATTGGAGAGTTGAATTATTTCAACATTACCATCAACCAAATTTGTCCCCCATATCCAGCCTGTATTCAAAATTATGTGGAATCACAGGATACGAGTGGTTGTGATTAAACTCTATTACAATAAGGATTGATTCTTCTTAACCCATTCCTTCTTTTCCTTATCCCATATTGCAATAAAAAGTTCTTTTCGTAGAGCCTTTTTTACATCTACACCACCCCTCGGTTATTTTGTTATATTTGGGTTACCTAATGAGTATTAAATGAAAAAACTCTACCCATTATTACCTGTATTATTTTTGATTTATTGGGGTTGTGAAGAAGAAGTAGTAGAAGATGCAACTCCACCGAAAGTTACTATCACTTCACCACAAAATGGTTCAACTGTTAATGAAATTGTAACTATAACTTGTATATCATCTGATAATGAAGATGTGGCGAAAGTAGAGTTATGGGTAAATGGTGTAACTACAGATTTACCTGATAATACTGAACCATATTCGTTTGATTGGAATACCAATACATTTGAAGATGGTAATTACACAATTATCATTCGTTCTTATGATACAAACGAGAATACTACCGATAGTGAACCTATCGTTCTTACAGTAGATAACTTACAATCAAATCCACAACCCATAAACATCACATCAGTTGTTTTTGATAATGGTGGATTTACCATCACTTGGAATCAGTCCATAGATGGTGATTTCAGTTCATATGAGTTAGAAAAGTCTACTGACTCTACAATGAATAGTCCATCTGTTGTCTTCACTACAGATTCATTAGAACAAATAACATATTTTGATACAGATGTAGACCGACTGATTTATCAGTACTATAGGATTACAGTAATAGATACCTTTGATTATGAAACGAAAGGTCAGATAGTTTCTTCTTCATTAGACCCAGTTCCAATATCGGTGAATGTGGAATCGGTCGAATATACATTGGAAGAAATGACCATCAGTTGGAGTGAATCATCTGATGGAGATTTCAAACATTACAATCTTCTTTACTCTGAGTCAGAGAGTGGAGATAAAACATCAGTTACTTTTATAACCAACAAATCCACCATATCTCATTCCATTCCAGAGTTCAATCCAAATAATGAAAATTGGTTTTGGGTAGAAGTGTCAGACACATTGGGACAGACTTCCATTGGTACCGGAATGACAAATTCATTAAACAATCAACCCACTCCTGTAAATGTTACCTCGGTTACCTATGATTTGGAATCAATGACCATTACTTGGGTACAATCAAGTGATAATGATTTTGTATCTTATGAGTTATTACAATCAGATAGTGAAGATGGAACTTATACATCTGTCACTGTCATCACAGACCAGTCCACCACATCTCATTCATTAACAGAGTATGATCCTTCACAAGAACGGTGGTATTGGATAAGAGTCACTGATTATTGGAGTCTTACTACCATAAGTAACGGTTATATGGTTTTGGATAGTTCACCCATACCATCAGTGTTATATCCCATCGTATATAGTGATGGTTTTCAAATAAGTTGGTCATTGAATAACGATGATGATTTTGTCTCCTACAAACTCTTTGAATCACTTTCAGAAGATATGAGTAATCAGACCTTAGTTTATGAAACAGATAGCAGAACAGATACCACATATTTAATTACAATCGAAGTCTTGAAATATTACCAAATTAGAATTGAAGATTATTGGGGTTTACAGTCAATAAGTAATATTGAAGTTGGTGATTATGAAGCGGAATTATGGGGAGAAGATTACTCAGTCTTGAATACTACTGTATTGAACTTAGGTGGTAATCAACTCACAGGTTCCATCCCACCGGAGATAGGTAATCTGACCAATCTGACTAAATTGTATTTATTCAATAATGACCTCACTGGTTCAATTCCTTCTGAGATAGGGAATTTGACCAATCTGACTGTTATGAGTTTTTACAATAATGAGTTCTCAGGTTCAATTCCTTCTGAGATAGGGAATCTGACCAATCTGACTAAATTATATTTATTCAATAATCAACTCACAGGAGAGATACCAGTAAGTATTTGTGATTTGGATATTAATTTTAGTCTTGGGTGGTTGGGTATCTCAAATAACCAACTCTGTCCCCCATATCCACCTTGTATTGAAGATTATGTGGAGGAACAGGATACGAGTAATTGTGATTAAACAGAATTACAATAAGGATTGATTCTTCTTAACCCTTCCTTCTTTTCCGTATCCTATATTTCAACAAAAGGTTCTATTCGTAGAACCTATTTTACATCTACACTAATTCCTATATATTCTGTTAGATTTAGTTAGAATGAAAATGAAAAACCACATCATCATATCACTACTATTCCTTTCTGTTGGGTGTTCAACATTTCAAAAAGAGTATGATATAAACAATATTACTGAACGAAATGGTGTATATGTCAAAAAGTTTAGTGATGAGAAAGTGAATGGGTCAAGTCCAAAAAGTTCTGTAAAATGAATCAAAAGGTCACAGTTTTTCCGCCTGCGATTTTTATTTTTACAGCAGGCTGATTTACGATTTTGGTTTCTTTT
>Ga0257115_1001482_pt1 | contig 15775 bp, 14 predicted proteins | sample SI112_100mmetaG_FD_194465 | JGI IMG/M metagenome (GOLD analysis project Ga0257115, IMG submission 194465) | Marine microbial communities from Saanich Inlet, British Columbia, Canada - SI112_100m | ecosystem: Environmental > Aquatic > Marine > Inlet | place: Canada: British Columbia | collected...
AAAAAAGTAGATGAAATCAAATAATTTTTAATCAATTTTCTTATTAATTATGTTTTTAAAGATCATTTCAATTATAAAAAAAATAACACCAAGTTGGATTTTTAATCCAATAAGAAGTTTTTTTACTGCTTTTATTGGCCCTTTTATTTTTGCTTATAACTCTGGTTATTTGCGAAGTGCCTTTCTAATGAAAGCAGTTACAAAAAAAGGAAAGCCTATTCCTTGGTACACTTTTTCATGTATTGATTTCTTAAAAAATAGAACATATGAAACAAAAAAAATACTTGAGTTTGGTGGTGGTCAATCTACTTTGTGGTGGGCAGAAAGAGCTAAAAGAGTTGTTACTTTTGAAGGTGATCAAGCTTGGTTTGATGAAATTAAATCATCCATGCCAATAAATGTAGAATTAAATTATGTCTCACTTGAAAGTGCAGATATTAATGTATCTCAAGTCAATAAGCTCCTTGATTCAATAGGAATTGAAAAATACGATGTTATTGTCATTGATGGCTTAAATCGTTTTGAAATGATTCCAATATCAATGAATTATCTTGCCAAAGATGGTTTTATTATTTGTGATAACTCCGAGGGCTATAATTTTTTTGAGGGTTTTGAAAACTCTGGATTAAATAGAGTTGATTTTTTTGGAAGTGCGCCAGGAGTTATACTGCCTCATTCAACATCTATTTGTTTTCCAAATCAGTCCTTTGTTTTTAGTTCAAAATATCCAATTCCTAATAGAAATAATTAATTACAGGCATAAATTTTGCATCTTACAGTTGTCATTCTTACTCTAAACGAAGAAAAGCATCTTGCAAGGTGTCTTTCAAGTTTAGATGGGATTGAAAATTCTGTTCTAGTCGTCGATTCTTTTTCTAGCGATAATACTCATAAAATTGCTAAAAATTATGGGGCTTCAGTGATATGTCATGATTTTATTAATCAAGCCCAACAGTTCAATTGGGCTTTAAAGCAATTAAATGACAAGACTGAATGGATCCTTCGTTTAGATGCTGATGAGTATTTAACTGCAGAATTGAGACAAGAAATTAATAATTCGCTAATGAATATTAAGCCCAACATTAATGGCATCTTCATGAATAGAAGAATGTGTTTTCAAGGTAAGCTAATTAAGTATGGAGGTGTATTTCCAGTTCAAGTAATGCGTTTATTCAAGCATGGTTACGGTGAGTGTGAAAATCGTTGGATGGATGAGCATATTTTGGTTTCTGGAGACACTCAAAATCTAGAAGGAGAGATTATTGACAATAATATGAATAATCTTTCTTGGTGGATTGATAAGCATAATAATTATGCAACAAGAGAGGCTGTCGATTTATTAAATTTAGAATATAACTTTAGTGAGTCAAATTCTATTGCTTCTTTGAATATGGGAAAAAGAACTAGATTTAAGAGATGGGTTAAAGAATTTTTTTATGCTCGAATGCCTCGTGGTTTAAGAGCCCTTGTTTATTTTTTATATCGTTATATATTTCGTTTAGGTTTTTTAGATGGAAAAGAGGGTATGAGTTTTCATTTTTTACAAGGATTTTGGTATAGATATCTAGTAGATGCTAAAGTTGATGAAATAAAAAAATATATGAAAAAAAACAATACTACCGCTGAAGAAGCTATTTCTAATGTATTTGGTGATGGCTTTATAGTAAAGAATTAATTTAATAATTAATTTCATCTCTATGCTCAACATTTTTAAAACAATTAAATTTTTGTACTCACACCCTCTAACCAAGGGAAAAAGTTTTGCAGTTTTAGTAAAATTCTTTTCTTGGCAATTTTCCAACCTTTTTTTGAATAGTAAAAAAATCTTTTCTTGGGTAAATGAATCTAAGCTGATAATGAGAAAGGGGGAGACAAGTGTTACTGGAAATTACTATAACGGGTTAATGGAATATGAAGATATGATGTTCTTGCTTCATACTATCAAACAAGAAGATGTTTTTATTGATGTTGGAGCAAATTCAGGAGTATATTCTGTCCTTGCTTCAAAAGTAGTAGGCTCTAGAGTTATAGCTTTTGAACCCATCAATGAAACCTTTAAAAGACTTCTAGATAACATTAATATAAATAGAGTTAGTCATAAAGTTAAGGCCATTAGTAAAGGAGTAGGATCTAAGCCAGGACAACTGTATTTTACTAACGATCATGATACAACAAATAAAGTATCTAATATTAATGAAGAGAATACTTCTATAGTAAGTATTACAACTTTAGATAACGAAATTGATATTGAAACTGATGCTTCGTTATTTCTTAAAATTGATGTTGAAGGTTTTGAAATGGAGGTTTTAAAAGGGGCTAAAGAACTATTTAATAGTGGAAAGGTCTTTTTAATCATTATTGAACTCAATGGAAGTGGTGAAGAATTTGGCTATACAGATAACGATATACATATGTTAATTTCATCCTATGGATTTAAACCAATTAGTTATAATCCAAAAAAAAGAGAGGTTTATGAAATTAACTCTCCTAAGGAATTTGGAAATACAATTTATGTTAAAAATGTGGATCAGGTTATAAATCTTTGTATGGAAGCGGAGAGTGTTTTAATACACTCTGCGTTTAATGAAGTTATTTAATTAATAATATGATAATAAAAAAATTTACTAATAATCTGTTAACAATTAGAGCTGTCAATGTTCTAGGTTTTAAGTCTTATGTTAGATATATTTTTAATTTTATTTCTAGTATTTTAAGTATATTTGAGTTCAAAGATCTTAGGCCTTTGGATAAAAAAATGGGCAAAAATCATGTTGAAAATTTTACTTATAATGGTAATAAATTTAAATTTGATTGCCATTATTGTGATCAAAAGATAAAAGATGGAACTTATGCGTTCGGCGTAGTAAGAGAAATTTATATTCGTAATTGTTATTTTAAACATCTGCCAAAAGAAATATTTAAAAATATTAATTATGTAGTTGATATTGGGGCAAATCGAGGTGCCTTTTCATCACTCATGACTTCGACAGCTAAATTTATACTGAGTGTTGAGGCTCAAAAAGAGTTTAAGCCGATCATAGAAAATAATCTAAAAAGAAACAAATATACAAACTACAGTCTAGAAATTGGGTTTGTAGGCTCTGGAGGTGAGCTTTCAAATTATAATATTCAATCATTTACTATCGAAGACTTGCTTGATAAGAATAATATTGAACAAGTTGACTTGATAAAGATGGATATTGAGGGCAGTGAGTTTGCTCTTTTTGATGAACCTTCATGGTTGAAAAGAGTAGGCGCAATTTGCATGGAAGTTCATCCAGAATATGGTAGTCCCACAAAAATTCTTAAAGTGCTCAAAAAGTATGAATTTGAATTTAATGTTGCCGATGAAAATTTAATACTACTAGATAACCCTGATTTTGCTAACTTTATTTATGCTTGGCGGTAACTATGTATAACTCTTTATTTATTAATGAAAATCTAGATAAAGGAAGTCACTCAGAAGATGCTCTAAAAGGTATATCTGAGACTACTAACTTAATAGAAGCGATAAATTATTCAGATTTATATAAATTACTTGGAAAATATGAATTTGAGGAGTATATAAAAAAAATAATTAAAAAAAATAATGTTGAATTATTGTTTTTTGGAATTGGTGCTGGAATGATTATAGATATTTTTTTTATTAAAGAATTAAGTGAAAAATTCAATATAAAAATAATTATGAGTTTTTCAGACAGTGAGCATCTTTTTGAAGATATAGATCGATATTATGCTCAGACAGCTGATTTAGTTTGGCTGTTTAATCCATCACTTGAAAAAATATTTAATATTTATGGAATACCAACTTTTTGTAGTCAGGGGTTTGATACAAAGAGATATAAAAAGAAATCCTTAAAAAAATCTATAGACGTTTCGTTTATTGGAGGAATTAATAGAGGCAATAGAAAAGAATATATTAATTTTTTGATTTCAAAAGGAATTGACATTAAGGTTGCAGGTTATGGAACCAAGAAGGGCATTATAAGTACAGAAGAAAAAAATATGATTGCAAGCCAAACTAAAATTAATTTGAATTTCACTGGAGTTTTAAATCATGATAGAAGTATCTATAACCGAATTAAGCAGCCAAAAGGGCGTCCTCAAGAAATCTCTTTAGTTGGAAGTTTTACTTTAAGTGAGTATGCCTCTGGACTTGAAGAGGTGTTCAATATCGGTGAAGATATAGATTTATTTCATACAAAGGAAGAGATGCTAGAAAAAATTAATTTTTATCTTAAAAACGATGAAAAGCGTGAAATTATGGCCTCGAATGCTTATGAAAGGGTTAGTGATTTTTATGAAACCTCTAATGTTGTAAAAAGATTGCTAATGAATCTTAAAACAGATGAAAAAATTAATAAAACTTATTTTGTGGATTCACAATTTGCTTATGCACATACAAGTGCAAGGTTTTATTACTTAATCATGTCTATTCTTCATTTTAATTTAAGGAGTATGATTAAAGAAATACAGTCAATAATAAAGTACAAAGGCATTAGGTTTAAAAATTTTTATTATGATATTCCTAGAGCTTTCTATCATTATTTAAGAGATTTGTTTGTTAAAAATAAAGCTGGTTTTGAATAAATCCATGTTTTTTCCAATCCATGATGATGTATAAAAGAGTTAAAAAATTAGTTAATTTCTCTCGAACAAGTGGTGTATTTTTTTTGTTTTTTGGTATTTTTATTAAATCTACTATTGAGGTCATAGGTGTTGCCTCTATAACTCCTTTTGTAGCTGTAATGGTTAATCCTGAAATTGTGCAAACAAATCAATATCTTAATTATGCTTATGAATATTTTAGTTTTGATAATAATACGATTTTTTTGAACTATCTTGGCGCTGTAACACTGATTTTATTAATAACTTCAAATATCATATCTGCCCTTGTAGAATGGATGATAATTCGCTTTTCTAAGGTGATGGAATATAGGCTCTCTACACAATTATTATCGCAGTACCTTTTAAATAAATATGTTTTCTTTTTAGATAATAATTCATCAAAACTTGGTAAAAATATAATTTCTGAAGTGCAAAGATGTATTGATGGTGTAATTATACCTTTGATGGTTGCTTGCTCTAGATTTGTAACTGCAGCTTTTATTGTAGTTTTATTGGTATATGTTGAGCCTATTCCTGCTTTTGGTGTGGGTATTTTATTTGGAGGGGGTTATTTTCTAATTTATGTTTTTGTTCGTAAACGTTTATTTAATCTTGGGTCACTTTCATCAGAGGCGCTTTCAATAAGATTTAAAACAATAAATGAGGCTTTTCTTGGAGTTAAGGATATAAAACTTCGCGGCATTGAAAAAACATTTATATCAAGATATAAAAAATCTGCAAAGAGACTGGCTTATTATAATATTTATCAACATGTAGTATCAATTTTGCCTAGGTATATTTTAGAATCATTGGCTTTTGGCGGTGTTGTATTAGTAATGATATATTTAGTTAATAAGGGGGGTAGCGCTCAAAATATTATTCCAATTGTTGCATTATATGCAGTAGCAGGGTATAAGCTACTGCCAGCTCTGCAAAATATTTATAGTGCAATTGTTACAGTTAAATTTAATATTCCAGCTTTAATAATTCTTACAGATGACTTAAAGGATAAAGAACTTTGTAATCCATCACAAAAAAATAGTAATTTATCTCCGATAGAATTTAAAGATAATTTTGATTTAAATTCTATTTTCTTTAAGTATCCTAACAGTGATAATTATGCTATTAATAATTTAAGTTTAAATATTAAGGCCCATTCTACTATTGGTATAGTTGGAACTACGGGCTCTGGAAAAACTACTTTAATTGATATTATTTTAGGTTTGCTTGAGAGTGATTCGGGTCGAGTAAATGTAGATAACAATATTTTAGATTCAAAAAACATCCATTTGTGGCAGAAGAAAATATCATATATGCCGCAATCTGTCTATTTAATTGATGACACTATTTATGCAAATATTGCTTTTGGTTTAGCTAATGATGAAATTGAAACTGATAAGGTAATTAAGGCAGCTAAAGTGGCAAATTTAAATGACTTCATTGTCTCATTAAAAGATGGATACAATACTCAAATTGGTGAGCAAGGAGTTAAGCTAAGTGGTGGCGAAAGACAAAGACTTGGAATTGCTCGTGCAGTCTATGATAACCCGGAAATTATAGTTCTTGATGAGGGCACTAGTGCTCTTGATACAGTTACAGAAGTTGCTGTAATGGAAGCAATTAATTCTCTTGCTAAAGAAAAAACCATTATCTTAATAGCTCATCGTTTATCAACAGTTAAAGATTGTGACATTATTTATTTATTAAATGATGGAGAAATTGAAGATAGTGGCACTTATATTGAGTTAGTTTCAAAAAATGATAAATTTAAAAAAATGACTGGAGAGAAATAAAATTTATCATGATTATTACTAAAACACCATATCGAATTTCTTTTTTTGGGGGTGGGACTGATCATCCAGCATGGTATCTCGAGAATGGTGGAAAAGTTCTAGCGACAACTTTTGATAAATACTGCTATATTAGCTTGAGACCCTTACCTCCTTTCTTTGATCATAAGTATAGAATTGTTTATTCTATAATTGAGAGTATAAACAAAATTGAAGAAATTAAACATCCTCCTGTGCGTGAAATTTTAAAGTACTATAGTGTGAAAGGTGGGCTTGAGATTCATCATGATGGAGATTTACCTGCTAGATCTGGACTCGGATCTAGCTCAGCATTTACTGTTGGTTTATTAAATGCTATGAATGCTTTTTTAGGAAAAAAAAGTGATTCATCTAATCTTGCTAAAACTGCCATTTATATTGAACAAGAACTCTTAAAAGAACATGTAGGGTCTCAAGATCAAATCTCAGCAGCATATGGAGGTTTTAATGAAATAGGTTTTCATGAAGATGGAGAGTTCACAATTACACCAGTTGGAGTTAATAAAACTAGACTAGATGATCTAAATAAACATTTAATGCTTTTTTTTACTGGTGTATCTAGATTTTCCTCTGAAATTGCCCAAAGTCAGATAGCTAATATGGATAATTGCATAAATCAAATGAATGAGTTGTATGAAATGGTGGATGAAGGATCTTCAATTCTAAGTAACAATAATACCCCTATAGATGATTTTGGAAAACTATTGCATAATGCATGGATAACTAAAAGAAGTTTATCAAATAAAATTTCTAACTCTACTATTGATGAATTATATGACGCTGCGATTCGTTCTGGAGCAATTGGAGGAAAGGTTCTTGGAGCTGGTGGGGGTGGTTTTATATTATTTTTTGTAAAGCCAGAAAATCAAGATAAAGTTAAAAGAGCATTACCAAAATTAACTTATGTACCTTTTAATTTTGAAAATTCAGGTTCTAAAATAGTTGTTAATCAACCTAATGGATTCTAATATTTATGATCTTAAAAAAAAATGATTGATGCTTTATTTGTAGTTCCTGGAAATGCAGCTGGTGTATATCAGGAGCTGTCAGATGACTATTCTGCTATTGAAACCCCAACATGGGCCTTATTATTAGCTGAATCAATGAGGTCAGTAAATTATAAAGTTAGTATTATCGATGTTACTGCTGAAAAACTTTCACATAAAGAGGTACTAGATAGGGTTCGTGAAAATTCACCAAGATTCATTATATTTGTTGTTTATGGGCAAAATGTAAATGCTGGCACTACGAATATGAGTGGAGCTATTTCTTTGTCAACTCACTTTAAGGATAAAGGTATCAAATCACCTTTAGTTTATATTGGATCTCATGTCCAGGCTCTTCCAATTGATTCTCTTGAAAAAGAAAAAAGTATAGATATAGTGTGTACTAATGAGGGGGTGTATGCATTAAGAAATTTACTAAGCCTTAAAACTATTAATCCCGTATCTTTAAGTAAAGTCAATGGAATTGGCTATAGAGATTTTGATAAAGTTAAACTTACAGATCCAGAATCTGTTGTTCCACAAGAGAAGCTGGATATTGATCTTCCAGGTTATGCTTGGGATTTATTGCCTTTCAAGGAAAAACCATTTGATCTATATAGAGCTCCAATGTGGCATGCTGAGTATGATTATAATCTTCGCACACCATATGCGGCTATTCAAACTTCTTTAGGTTGTCAATTCCAATGTAATTTTTGTATGATCAATATAGTTAATAGAAATGATAATGATCCAATTGGAGTTGCTGGAAATTATAATGGAATGAGATATTGGTCAACCAAATTCATTATTAATGAGTTTGATAAGTTAATTAAAATGGGTGTAAGAACTATTAGAATAGTTGATGAAATGTTTCTACTAAACCCAAAGTATTATATTCCATTATGTGAAAAATTAGCTGAGAGAAATATTCATGATGACCTAAGAATGTGGGCATATTCTCGGGTTGATACTATTAGAAGACCCGGCATATTAAATTTAGTAAGAAAGGCAGGAATAAAGTGGCTAGCATTAGGAATTGAAAGTGGCGATAAGCAAGTTAGACTTGAAGTATCAAAAGGTAAATTTGAAGATGTAAATATTCATGAGGTTATTAAAAAGGTTCATGATGAAGATATTGAAGTAATGGCAAATTATATGTTTGGCCTCACATCAGATACTCATAATACTATGAAAAAAACTCTTGATTTAAGTTTAAGCCTGTGCACTTCAGGATGGAATGCTTATGCTGCTATGGCTTTACCTGGAAGTCAATTATATAAAGATGCAGTTGACAAAAAATACAAATTGCCTGATGACTATACTGGCTATTCTTTTCATGCATATAATACTCAACCTCTCCCTACAGATACTTTAACTCCTGAGGAGGTTTTACAATATAGGGATGAAAGTTTTACGAGATATCATTCTCACAAGCCATTCCTCAAGAGGGTTGAGAGTAAGTTTGGAAAGGTTGCAGTAGAAAATATTAAAAAAATGACAACAGTTAAGCTCAAAAGGCAAATTTTAGGTGATTAATAAGAATGAATAATAACTTATATAATCAAAATAACGCTCTTCAAACAAAAGTATTATGGGTATGGAAAGAGACTTTAGCTATTCATCTTCGTGCCCCTGAGACTAGGCTAGCATCTTCCCTCTCAGTGATTGAAATTTTTGTAGCACTTTATTATGGTGAGATACTTAATTTTAATTCTTCAAAGCCATTAGATGAAACTCGTGATAGATGTATTATTAGTAAAGGCCATGGCTCTATTTGTATGTACCCAATTCTTGCAGATCTAGGTTTTTTCCCATTAAGTGAACTTCTTCAGGTTTGTAAAAAAGGAAGTTTCCTTGGAGGAATCCCTGACCCAGTAATTCCAGGATATGAATCAGTTAATGGCTCACTCGGGCATGGATTGGGAGTTGCATCAGGAATTGCATTGGGACTTAAAACTAAAAAGAAAAATCAAGATGTTTTTGTAGTAACAGGTGATGGCGAACTTCATGAGGGAGCTAATTGGGAAGCAATAATGTTTGCCTCTCACCACAAACTTGATAACCTAAATCTTATTGTAGATAATAATGGGATTAGTATGTTGGACCATACAGATAATATAGTTTCTCATTCAGACTTAGTTGCTCGACTCTCATCTTTTGGTTGGGACTGCGAAGAAGTAGATGGGCATGATGTTATTACATTAAGAGATGTATTGGCTAAACAAAAAATTACTAAAAATGGCAAACCTAAGGCACTTATTGCTTCTACATTAAAGGGGAGGGGAGTTCCTGGTTTGGAGAATGCTCCACTTTCTCATATTATTAATCCGAAGCCAGAGCTTATTGAAAGTTTATTAAAAAATCTTGATGATAGGTTTTTGGAGTATAAATGAGTATTAAGGCTCTTGCAATGCGAGATGCATTTTTAGAATGCATACATCAACAAATGAAGAGTGATAATAAGATCTTTTTTGTAAGTGCAGATTTTGGATCTCCAGTGCTTGATAAAATAAGAAATGATTTCCCGACACGCTTTACAAATGTTGGCATTGCTGAACAAAATCTTATTAATATTTCTGCAGGTTTAGCTTTGGAGGGCTTCAAGGTTTTTGCATATGCTATAGCTCCATTTATTACTATGCGTTGTTTTGAGCAAATTAGAGTTAGTCTTGCTCTATTGTCTGAAGTAAGGCCATTGAATGTTAATTTGATAGGTGTAGGTGCTGGTTATAGTTATGTAGTATCTGGACCAACGCATCAATGTTATGAAGATTTAACTCTGATAAGGGCTTTACCAAATTTTCAACTATTATCACCATCAGACCATATATCTGCAGCATTGTTATTTGAAGGTTGTGTTAGTTCCAATGGACCAAAATACTTACGTTTTGATGCTCAAGTTCTTCCTGTAATATATGATTCGTTTAAACCAAAAATATCTGATGGGTTTCATGTTCACAATCAAGGTAAAAAAATGTGTATTGTTGCCACAGGATTTATGATGCATACTGCTCTTAAGGTTTTAGATGAAATTTCTAAAGAAGGAATAAATGTGGGTTTAATTGATATATTTAATTTAACTAACTTTAATGCTAATAAACTTGATTCAATTTTGTCATCTTATTCAGGACTCATAACAATTGAGGAGGGTTTTAGGGGGCGTGGTGGGCTTGATTCTATGCTTTTTGAGTTTTCTTCTCGACGTAATATTGATATTCAGCTTTTGAATGTAGGGGTTGAACCTGGCTATAGTTTTGAATTAGGAACTCGTTCTGAATTACATGAAAAAGTTGGTATAGGTATTAATTCAATCTTGAGTCAAATTAGATTATTTTTTAATAAAATTTAAACAATTATGAAATATCCATTAATGCGTAATAATATTATGCGTGAAGATTTAGATGCAGTTATTAAACACTTAGAAAAAGATGATCCAATTCTAACTAATGGGCCATATGTAAGAGAATTTGAAGCAGCGTGGTCTAAATGGCTTGGTGTTAAATATAGTGTGTTTGTTAACTCAGGCTCATCAGCTAATCTTTTATCAATGGCAATTTTAAAAATTATACACCCAGAGGGTGGTGAAGTAATTGTTCCATCTCTAACATGGATTTCAGATATTTCTTCTGTTTTACAAAATGGATTTACTCCAGTTTTTGTTGATACTGATCCATATTCCTTGGCTATGGATACTAATGAAATATTAGCCAAAATAACTAAACGTACTCGTGCAGTTTTTTTAACTCATGCACAAGGCTTTGATGGGTTAACTGATAAGTTGATTGATCATTTAAATACTAAAAAAATTCCCCTCATTGAAGATGTATGTGAATCACATGGAGCTACACATAATGGCCAGAAAGCTGGAAGCATTGGATGGATTTCAAATTTTTCATTCTTTTATGCTCATCACATGAGTACGATTGAAGGAGGAATGATTTGTACTAATGATTCTGAAGTCTATCAGCAATTAAGAATGCTTCGATCACATGGTATGGTTCGTGAAGCCAATGATTTAAATCTTCAAAAAGTTTATAAAGAAGCTAATCCAGATCTTAATCCAGACTTTATATTTTCATACCCGGCTTATAATGTCCGCAATAATGAGATTGGAGGCATTATGGGTTTAAGTCAACTCAAGAGATTAGACTATATAGTTAAGCGCCGGACAGAGAACTTAACTAAATTTATTTCTAAGTTGGACTCGAATAAGTATCGCACAGATTTTAAATTAGAAGGTTCTAGTAATTATGCTTTCAATCTTATTTTAATTAAACCTGATATAGATTTTGCAGAAAGACTCATGAAAAAAATGACTAGCTCTGGGATTGAGTTTAGAAGAGGGAGTGCTGGAGGTGGAAATCAGACTCGACAACCCTATGTTAAGCAATTGTTACCAAAAAACTTCTTTCTAAGCTTGAAAGAAACTGAACATATCCATTTTTTTGGCTTTTATATTGGTAATTTCCCAGACTTAAAAGAAAATGAAATCGATGATATTTGTAGTATTGTCAATTCAGTTAATTAAATGATATCAACTGCAATTATCCTTGCTGGAGGTTTTGGTACCAGGTTACGCAAAGCAGTGCCTAATCTTCCAAAACCTATGGTAAATATTAATAATCGTCCTTTTTTAGAACATCAAATGGACTACTGGATTGATCAAGGCATTAAAAAATTTATTCTATCTGTAGGTTATTTAAATGAAATTATAATTAATCATTTTGGTAATTCATACAAAGGCATCTCACTGGAGTATGTAGTTGAGGAGTCACCTCTTGGAACAGGTGGCGGTCTTTTAAATGCGACAAAAAATTTAACTGAAACATTTCTTGTCTTAAATGGCGATACATTTATTGAATTGGATTTAAATAAAATATTTGAGTTTCATTCAAAAAATAATTCAATTTGGACTTTTGCTCTTTTTAGAACAGATGAAGTTGACCGTTACATGTTGATGAATATTGGATTGAAAGGACAAATATATTCATTAAATTCCCATCAAAGCTTTAAAACTGGGTTAGCTAATGGCGGAGTGTATTTGATTGAGCCTTCAGCCTTAAATTTATTAGATTTTGTTATTGGAGAAAGCGCATCATTGGAAGAACAGTTATTGCCAAACTTAATTTCAAATGGCGGAAAAATATTTGGGTTTGAATGTCAGGGTAAATTTATTGATATTGGCACTCCTGAAGACTATCATAGGGCGCAGTATTATTTAAATTGTTAAAGTTGTTTCTTTGTTTAAAACCAAAAAAGTAAAATGAATCATTTTTAAATTTCATTAATCATTTTAAGGAGTATGTTTTGTACAATATTTTAGTAACTGGCGGTGCTGGATATTTAGGTTCAACGATGGTTCCAGATCTTCTTAATGCAGGACATAAAGTAACAGTTTTAGACAATTTTATGTTTAAACAAGCTAGTCTTAATCACTGCTGTTATCACCCTAACTTTTCAGTATTAAAAGGGGATATCCGGCAAAAAAATACAATGACTAATGCTATGAAGAATGCTGATGTCATAATACCTTTAGCTGCGCTAGTTGGAGCTCCCTTGTGTTCATTAGATCCAGTGGGCGCCACTACAATTAATCATGACGCTATTGAATTAATGCTTAAGCTTCTTTCTAATGAACAGATAGTTTTAATGCCTACAACAAATAGTGCTTATGGTACTGGGGAAAAAGACAATTATTGCAATGAAGAATCTCCATTGAGGCCAATTTCTCAGTACGCGATCGAAAAGGTTGAAATCGAAAAGAAATTGATGCAACATCCCAATGCCATTAGTTTTAGATTAGCAACCGTATTTGGCATGTCCCCAAGGATGCGTGTTGATTTATTAGTCAATGACTTCACTTATAGGGCAGTTAATGATGGTTTTGTTGTTTTGTTTGAAAGCCACTTTAAAAGAAACTATATCCATGTTCGTGATGTATCAAGAGTTTTTCAGCATGCATTAAATAATCATAATGAAATGAAGGGTGAAATTTATAATGTTGGGTTGTCAGATGCCAATGTTTCTAAGAAAGAGCTTTGTGAGCATATTCAAAAACAACTCCCAGAATTTATTTTTATTGATGAGCAGATTGGAAAAGATCCTGACCAAAGAAATTACATTGTTTCTAATGAAAAAATTGAATCAACTGGTTTTAAAACTGAATTTTCCCTAGATAGGGGAATTGAAGAGCTTATAAAGGGCTACCAAATGATTAAGAATAGTCTTTATGGCAATGTTTAATTCAAATTTATTTTAAAGTCGCTTTTTAAAAAATACTATGCAATTAAATTTAAACCGATTTTCGATAATTCTGGTTTTAGTTCTGCCAATTGTTGCTGAAGTATTTAGAAAATATATTATTTATAGTAATGTATGGCTCATTTTTCTAGATGTAATATTGTTAATCATTTTTGTAAGAACTCTTGTCAAATATAAGCCCCCAACTATTTTTAATCTATGGATGTTAGTTTTATTAATTTTTTCAATTCATGGACTAATACATAGTCTGATTAATGATCGGTCACCATTATCTTTATTGTTGGGTCTAAGGACAGCTTTTTATCCCTTGGTGGGCTTTTTGATTGCATCAAGTATAAACTTTGATAAGAACTTTAGTAATCAATTGATTAAGGTTGTATTACTTCTTGCAATTTTAATTGCAGGCTTTGGAGCTGCTCAAATTATTATAGATCCACATCCATGGGGTGGGAGCATCCATTGGATAAATTATGTGCCTTCTGAAATTGAATATGGAAGAAGCCTAGGTTTTGGTGGCTTTGATCAAAAAGTAAATGATCAATTTCCTATCATTAATTTATATCGCCCTCATTCAATATTTTTACATACCGGAAAATTTGGTCAAGTGATATGGGGGTTATCAGCGATATTGCTGGTACTAGCTAGGTATTTAACGCCAAGCAAAAGAGGTATATTAATGATTCTTATAATATTATTGAACATCATTACTTTTCAAAGAGCTGCCTTATACCCACTTATACTATTTATGTTTATTTACTTATATGCTTTTTCAAATCATAAACTTAATTTAATATTTGTGTTAGCTTTGATGAGTGTGATAACATTTTTATTAGATTCTCAAGTAATTTATACAATACTACAAAGATTTTTCTCGGCACTTCCTGAAATACCTGAGCGACTTGAAGCTGTTTTATTTTCATCAGGCGCTCTTTTAGATAATGGACTTCTTGGCGATGGATGGGGATATTATGCTACAGGAGCAGAAATTCTAGGAGGTGGAAAATATTCTGATCATTTTGGCGGTGAGGGAGGCTGGATTATTATTGCTGCAGAAATAGGAATTCCAATCGCTTTAATTCTATTTATGTTAATTTGCATTATAGGTATGCTAGTATTTTTTAGATCTTTTTCTGAGACCAATGATCGCTATCTTTGTTTTTGGAGTGGATTTATTATTTTACTTATTCCAGTTTGGGCTGGTACTCATAATATTTTTGGAAGTTACATTATGATGCTATACACTTCAATACCAATTGGCCTATATTTTAATAAATCTTTTAATTTAAAGTTACAAGATAATTTATTTTAAAAGCAATAAATATGAATGGCTTGCCGATTACCATTCATTATATGTAGTGGCCTAACTAAGTAACTGATTAAATGAAAGTGGGGCACAAAAGATCTCATTATTTTGTAGAAAAAATAAACCCTTAAATAATGCCATTTAACTTAGCAAAATAATTAGTCGCCTCCAAGAAACCATTAATATTTCCGCAGTCAAATCGTTTCCCTTTAAATTTAAGAGCAATAACTTTACCTTCTTTTGCTTGAGCAAGTAATGCATCAGTAATTTGAATTTCACCACTTTTTCCAGGGCTTAGATTGCGAATTATTTCAAATATATCAGGAGTTAAAATGTATCGACCAATTATTCCAAGATTTGAAGGAGCATTGATGCTTTCAGGTTTTTCTACCATATTTGTTACGCGGTAGAGATTATCACTATCCTCAATTAAGTCTCCAGAAATAATGCCATATTGATTAGTGAATTCATTTGGAACTTCTTCGATTGCAATAATTGAACATTGATATTTTTCATATGCTTCTTTCATCTGTAAAATTATATTTTGATCTCCATTTGTACATAAATCATCAGCAAGAATGACGGCAAAAGATTCATTACCAATCAGTGGCTCGCCAGTGAGTATTGCATGACCTAAACCAAGCATTTGAGATTGTCTAACATAAGTAAAAATACATTTTTCAATAACAGATTTGATTTCATGAAGATAATGCTCTTTAGGCGTTCCTTGTAGCTGGGATTCTAACTCAAATGCATTGTCAAAATGATCTTCAATCGATCTTTTTCCT
>Ga0257115_1001483_pt1 | contig 15758 bp, 10 predicted proteins | sample SI112_100mmetaG_FD_194465 | JGI IMG/M metagenome (GOLD analysis project Ga0257115, IMG submission 194465) | Marine microbial communities from Saanich Inlet, British Columbia, Canada - SI112_100m | ecosystem: Environmental > Aquatic > Marine > Inlet | place: Canada: British Columbia | collected...
CAGAAAAGCATTTTTTGTTGTGAAATCTAGCAATATTGGTTAAAACTTTAAGAACAGAATTTTGACTTTTTGATCTAAGATCTTGAAGTCTGCTATGGACTCCATAATCCTCAATATGTTCTCCTTCTTTACTTACACCTAAAATTTCCGTTAAATCATTAAAATAATATTTCTTATTGAGTTCAAACATTTCTATACTTGTTATCATATATTAATTATTAAACTTTATACTTCAATTTTTTTTGCATAATAAATTAGTATCAAATTAATTTATTTATAATTTTCAATCATAAAACATTACCATAATTTCCGAATTTACTTTTTCAACATTTTCTCCTTTTTTACAGAAATAAGGCATATATTTCATATAATAAGCACCATCATAACATTTACTAACATTATTATGGTATTTCATATTAGGTTTATTATATTCTTGAAATCCACGTGTAACATAAACACACTCATACGAAACTAACCCATCATCATCTCTATAAATACTCTCAACACGAAACATTACTTTAATTTCATCATACGAATCTATGAACATAAAATATTTCGCTTGTTCCTCACGATTATTGTAATCAACATATATGCATTTTTTATTTTCGTGAGATGCAATATTAGTTAAAAGTTTGTGAAAAGAATTTTGATATTCATCAAAATAATACTTATGATGTGATAGAACCATTTTATTTATTAATGATTATTAAACAATATATTTATGTTTCAATTTTAATTTTAATTTGGATTTGCTTTGCAAATCCAAATGTTAAGACTTTGTCATAACTCTCGCTTCGCTCGTGGTTAGCATCGAGATGCTAACTAAGTTTTTATGGCAAAGTCATGAAAACTTATGTGAAGTGTTAAAATTTGATAACTTCGTTACCAAATTTTTGTTAATAAGTTGTCACAACCGTACGTATAAAGTTGATAATTCTTGATATTAGTATTTCTTTGTCGGAATTGCTGTCTTAGGCGATGAAAAGAGTGATGTTACGTTTTATGAAATAAATATCTTTTATTGTCCAAAAAACGCTGCCCTAAACGAAGAATATTGATGAACCTACAATATAGACGAAGTATTAGATGATGATAGAAAACTAATTATACAACTTTGTTTAAAGTCCCTTAAGCACTGGGACTATATTTATTATAAATTAAATACAACCTTTATAATAAATGTTTCTACTTCCGTTTATGTCACGATCCATTACTGTTTTACAACTTTTACATTCAAATGTTTTGTTGCTTCCTAGATTTTCTTTAATCACACCACACATGGAACATGTTTTAGAAGTATAACTTTCATTTACTTCTATGTAATTACGATTATATTGGAAACATTTAAATTTCAAACGTTGTCTGAATTTAAATATACTTGAATATTGAAGCATCTTTTTTACAGTTGGACTTAATTTGGATGTAGAATTTCTATTCGTACTTTTGGAACTCATATTACCAATAAGTATGTTTTTATAATTCTTAACTAAATAGTTTATGCTTTTCCAGTGCAACTCATCTACATAATTAGTTATTTTTCTATAACATCTTTTATGTGATTTTGGATTTTTTGTTTTATATATCTTGTTTAAATAATATTCTAGTTTAGGCATTAAATTATTACATATCTGAACACCTTTCGTATTTGACACGCCCGTTAAAAATGTTCTTAAACCTGGATCTAAACTAATAGTATCGTTTATTTGATCATCATCTATTTTCTTTAACTTAGAAGGTGCATATAAATAATATTCGTCGGTTGTTGTATCATATGTAAAAATACATTCTGCTTCAACATTATTTTTAATATCATATTTTTTACCATCTAAGTAAGCATTAATGGAATATAAAAAATTGATTGTTTTCATATCATTTTTTTCTACTTTCAAAATTTTTTTAGTTTGATTTATTTTCCAGTATCTTATTCTAAACTTAGGAATATTCTTATTTCTAAAATTCGTAATGGCCGATTTATAATTGGAACATGCTAATTTAATCGCTCTATCTAAAATGTGAATTTTAATTCCGTTATGATGTTTTTGGATACTGTATTTTTTATCATATAAAGACATTCTTATTTTTTTAAAATAAGGTTTATATTTTTTTTCTAAATAAGTTTTCTTAATTTCTTTAAGTGCATAGTTATATATGATTCTAAAACCTTTGAACCAACTGTCTAATATTTTTCTTTGTTTAACGGATGGGTATAATCTTATTTTATCGCTTCTATATTTGGTTTCTGTAAGTGTTTCATATTTAATTTCTTTGTCAAATGAACCTTGGGATAAAACTCCTGATTCTTTAATATCAAACCATGTTTCGGTTGGTACTGTAACATATGTATCGTTGGGTAACGATACTGAAGATTTATTATGATGTATATAATTAGGATTAATTTTTGATTTCTTTTTCCGTTTCATAAATATATATAATTAAATGTCTTTATATTGTTTATATTTTAAAAATTAGCATATAAATATAAATATTAATATTTATAATGAACGATTTTGTAGGTGGTAAAAAAGCGAGTGAAATGTTAAACGTCCATCAAAGGACATTATATTTATGTGATAAAAAAGGTGCGATCGAAACTATGAGAACACCTGGAAATAAAAGACTTTACAATGTTAAAAAATATTTAGATAATGTTGAAAAATATTTAAATGATACTGAATTACCGAAATATGAATTAGATGAAAAAGATATAGAAGTCGATGATAATATTTCAGATAGTGAAGAAAGATTAAATATATGCTATGTTCGTGTCCCATCACATGGACAAAAAGATGATCTAGAAAGACAAAAACAAGAAATGATAAAAAATTTTCCTGAATATAAAATAATTGAAGATATTGGTTCAGGACTAAATTTAAATAAACGTGGTATAAAAAGAATCATAAAATTGGGGTGGATAACAGTTATTTAATATGTATGAAAATATATTAAATATTGCTGTTATTGATTTATGTGTAATTAATAATAAAAAAAACAAATATAAAGATAATTAATTAATATTAGGTACAGTAAATAATATAATATATTAAATGTGTTTAGATTGGAAGGTTAAGTACATTACACACAAATAATTTAATAATATTTACTAAGCACAATAAACACGGTGGCTACTTATCATTAGAGACCCGTTTAATAATGGAAGCATATTCGTATTTTGATACTTCGGTTGACATCCGTAACATTTTCAATGTTATATTTTTCGATTGATACTATCAACTTACAATGATAATAGTTTTGTTTATTAAACATAAAAAACAGCACAAAAATCACGCTTAACAGCAATAAATGATAGTCTCATGTAGCGGAATAGAAGGGAAAATAGAAAATTTAGCAGTGGCGTCCAAAGACAGGCTAACAAGATTCGGTTTTGAATTAATTGAAGATATTATAAAAACATATTCAAATGGAACAATAACAATACTACATAAAAAAAAAATGTTGAACCAGAAGAAGAGTTAATTAAAGATATGATGTCAATAATGAATGTTTATGTCGCTAAAATGAACGGATTAAGAAAATATAAAACTTAACTAGGAATATAATGTAATAATATTAGTTAATAATTATTGTTATCAACTATTATCAACTTTTGATGTTACTAGTCACAACCCACACACTTCATTCGCCACGAATATGTTTTTAATTTTTTAATTTTTTGATTTTTTGATTTTTTGATTTTTTGATTTTTTGATTTTTTGATTTTTTATTATTCTACATATGTAAGCCATTCTTCGATAATATCTTCATCGTAATCTCTTTCTTCCATAGCCAAACGAACCTGAGAAACAAGTTCTTTACCTTCATAGCATTCTTTTAACATCAAAATAATATTTGAAATCTGTTCATTTGATCCAATTTGGATAATTATATCGTCGTAGAACCCGTTAAGAACATTCACCAATCTGGTCATTCGTCCTGTAAAACATTTACAAATTGTATCTTTTATTTCTTCGTTTAAAATTTTGAACATTTCCTTTGCATTGGTATGCCTAACTATTCGACTAACAACATATTGAAAAACTTCTTCAAACTTAACCAAATAAACGCTATGTTCTGTTTCATCATCACAATAATTGAGTAATTCTCTTTTAGTTTGTTCATCAAGTTCGTTACATTCAAGGACATATTTTTTACAATTATCTAAAGGTAAAATATTTTTATCTTTTAATAGATTTTCGAGTGAATCTCTGAATGAAATTTGAATGCTTGAATTATGAACATTTTGACTATCTGAATAAACTTTATTATTGGATGTTACTTTTCTGTTTAATCTTCGCAACCATCGTTCAACTAATGGATGAATAAACTCGATTGGATTGCTAAAATAATAAATTATATTGATATTTTTGTGTTCCAGTAGTAGCAATGGTAGTTCCGTAATTTTGTTGCTAGATAAACCTAATTCTTGTAATAAATCGGGTAAATTTTCTATTTTCGTTATTATATTATTACACAAATATAATTCACGCAATAAATTAGGTAAATTTTCTATTTTTGTTATTTGGTTATTACTCAACAATAATATCTGTAGAGAATTAGGTAAATTTTCTATTTTTGTTATCATATTATCGCTTAAAAGTAACATCTGCAAAGAATTAGGTAAATTTTCTATTTTTTTTATTTTATTATCGTTTAGCCATAATTTTTGCAGTGTGTTTGGTAAGCACTCTATTTTTTTTATTCTATTATATCCTAAATGTAATTCTTGTAATAAATTAGGTAAGTTTTCTATTTTTGATATTTGATTGTCAGTTAAAGATAATATCTGTATATAATTAGGTAAATTTTCTATTTTTATTATATTATTATACTGCAACCACAATTCCAATAAAGAATTAGGTAAATTTTCTATTTTTGTTATTTGATTACGTCCTAACTCCAATATTTGTACTAAATTGGGTAGATTTTCTATTCGTGTTATTTTATTACCATCCATGCACAAATCCATCAATGAATCAGGTAGATTTTCTATTTTTAATATTTGATTACTATCCAAATGTAGTTTCTCCAATAAATTATTTGGGTAACCATTGGATGCAACTCGTAAATTTTCAATCTTTGTTATTTGATTATTTTTGAAATATAATTCTGACACATTATTTGGAACAACACATATTTCCGTTAATTTTCTAAATGATAAATCTAAATGAACCATATTGTGTGATATAATAATTATATATGTATATTTAATAAATATTATATCAATTTTTATTCTCCAACAAAACCTGACCACCTATTATATATCCAATTTTTTATTCATCCAAAAAAACCAACCATTCTTCGATAATATCTTCATCGTAATCTCTTTCTTCCATAGCCGATCGAACTTGAGAAACAAGTTCTTCACCTTCATATTTTTCTTTTAACATCAGTATGATATTACTAATCTGTTCGTTAGATCCAATATGGATATTTATATCATCATAGAAACCATTGAGAACATTAACTAACCTTGTCATTCTTCCTGTAAAACATTTGCAAATCGAATCTTTTATTTCTTCATTTAGAATTTTGAACATTTCTTTAGCATCTGAATGTTTAACAATTCGACTAATAACATATTGAAAAACTTCTTTAAATGTAATTAAATAAATACTATGTTCTGTTGCATCATCACAATAATTTAATAATTCACGTTTAGTTTGTTCTTCTAGTTCACCACACTCAATTACATGTCTTTTACATTTATCCAATAATATAATTTTTTTATCTGTCAATAAATTACCAAGAGAATTTCTAAACGATTTTTGAACGCTCGAATTATGGATATTTTGTCTATCCGAATAAACTTTATTGTTACCACCAATAATCCTGTCATTGAGTCCACCCAACCATCGCTCGACAAGTGGATGGATAAACTCTATTGGATTTCCTAGATATTCAAACTCAACTAACCTTGTTGGTTCTAATAAATCCAAAGGTAATTTTTCTATTTGGTTGTTGGATAAATCCAATTCTTGTAATGAACTTGGTAAGTTCTCTATTTTTGTTATTCGGTTATCATGCAAAGATAATTTTCGTATCGAACTTGGTAGATTTTCTATTTTAGTTATTTGATTAAAATCTAAACTTAAATTTTGCAAAGTGTTTGGCAAACATTCTATTTTTTTAATTTGGTTAAACCATAAACTTAATTTTATTAAAGAATGTGGTAAGTTCTCTATTTTTGTTATTTGATTTACATACAAATATAATACTTCCAAAGAATCAGGTAAATTTTCTATTTTCGATATTTTATTGGAACTCAAACAAATCTCGTACAACGTATTTGGATCAGTCTGATTAGGTTGTTGTAGGTTCTCTATTTTTGTTATATCATTTCCAGTCAAATTTAACACTCGCAATGTTCTAGGCAAATTTTCTATTTTTATTATTTGGTTGTCACACAAATTTAATTCGCCTATATCGTTGGAAACAATGGGTATTTTTGTTAATTTTTTACACGATAAATCCAAATGAATCATATCATATGATACATAACATTATATCAACAGTATTATATAAGTTTCATAATCTTGTTATTGTAACTGATTTCAATTGAGATGCAAAACCATTATTTATATTCACATTTGGATGTTTTGATAATATTAAGTCATAAGTTTCGCAAAATGATTTATTGTATTTTTTCATGATGTAATACATTACCATTGAAACAGATCTAGAACCACCCGCTAAACAATGGATTAGAATCTTTTTTTCATTATTTTTTTCTATATAATCATATACATTTTGGCATATTGGAATGATATTCACTTCGGGGATGTCTTCGATTGGTATAGATAAATAATCTATATTAGGATGTTTAATAACATTATCAACTAAACTAACAACGCAATCAATGTCGTTTAATAATGATTGACAATTGCTACTAAATATATCACCAACATAAATATTATCAATTATATAAGAATACGAATTGGAACTTGACATAATAATTATAAGTTTGGATTTTGTAAGACAAAATTAAACGAAAAAATATTAAATCAATACATAAAGAAATATTTATAAATTAAATATATACGCATTTGAAACATATTAACAAAAATTTGGTAACGAAGTTATCAAATTTTAACACTCCACATAAGTTTTTTTGGCTTCGCCATAAAAACTTAGTTGCCGTCGTAAGATGGCAACCACGAGCGAAGCGAGAGTTAAGACGCAGTCTTAACGTTTGAATAAGTTTGAATTTTGTAAAACAAAATTCAAACTTATTCAAACTTAAATATATCTAGATATATTCATAATAATGACATCTGAAAATAAAGAATGCATAGTAATCGTCGGAACGGGAAACCGAGAACATGCTTTAGCAAATAAATTAGCAATTAATCCTGATAATTCTATTTATGTTGTTCCAGGAAATAAAGGAATGAAATTACTATCGCCAAACATAATGATAACGAATGATAATAAATTGACGGATTATGATATATTCGTTGATTGGTTATTATCAATCAAAACAAAAATGGTTATCATTGGAAGTGAAGAATATATTGACGCAGGTTTATCAGATAGACTAATGGTGTCAAATATTCCTGTAATAGCACCATCAAAAACATTATCACGAATTGAATCATCCAAATTATATGGAAAAGAATTAATGAAAAAATATGATATTTTGACACCAGATTATGTGGTGTATGAATCACTGGATGAACTCGTAAGCAATGTCGATAAAAAAAATATTGACAATAATGTATTGAAATTAAATGGATTATCTCGTGGTAAAGGAGTTTTTTTACCGAATAATTATAAAAATTTAGTTGAATGTGTAAATATTATAAATTCGGATGAATTATTAAATGGTGGTTCTACGATTATTTATGAGAAAAAATTGAAAGGAATAGAATTCTCTTTACACGCTTTTTGTGATACTGAAACAGCATTATTTATGCCTTTATCTAAAGATTATAAAAAAATAGGAGATGGAGAATGTGGATTAAATACGGGCGGTATGGGTTCATTTTCAAATTTCAAATTATCAGACATAACGGAATGCGATTCCATAAATGAACAGTTGGATGATTTGAAACAGAATTTACAAAATCTAGTTAAAGATTTAAAATACCATGGGATTTTGTATGTTGGATGCATGATAAGTGATGATAAAATAAATGTTTTGGAATTTAATTGTCGATTTGGTGACCCTGAAACACAATCAATTATCCAAACATATTCTTCAGATCACTTAACGCAAATATTTGAATGTATGTTAAACAAATCATTGCGTTCGTTGGATAATAAGTTATATTCTAACACAAAATATTTAACAGTGGTTCTATCACATGATAAATATCCATTGAGTAAATCGACTGATAATTTTGAATTTCCTTTAACTAAAATTGTGGATTCATTAAATTCTTTTGAAATTCCTAGCGAGTTTTATACTGCATGTGATTACGATGGAACAAAATATGTATCAAAAGGAGGACGAATTGGTTCAATAACGTTTGAACTTAGTGTCGATGGTCATCGAAGCATATATCAACAAATATTAAAAATAAATGAACTATTATCAAAAATAAGTTATGATGGAATTTATTATAGACATGATATAGGTAGCGATTTGGTAATTAATAAATTTCCAAAAAAAAAATATAATTTAACGTTTATGGGAACTAATAATTTCTCTTCAGTGATTCCACTACTTCGTGAATACCTGAACCGTAGTTTCGCTAAAACACATAAAATATCATATGAATCTGAATATGGGATAATAGCCAATATATCTTCTATTAATCTTATAACATATAATTCTGAATCATCCATACATTCATTTCCAATTCAATACTACAAATATTTAATAACAAAAATAGAAATAGATTACTTCGAATATTTACGAATATTCAGTTCCATGATTAAAATAATTACTATTAACTATGATAAAAATTATCATAAAAAATTATTGCGAGATTTGTATTTACTTGATACAGATTATATATTTTTAGTTGGATATATGAAAATAGTTCCTGAATCAATCATTGAAGCATTTTCCAATAAAATATTTAATTTTCATCCTTCACTATTACCCAAATACAAAAATATGATGGATTTATCAGTTCATGAAAAAGTAATTGAGTGCAAAGAAATTTATTCAGGGGCTACTTTACATATAGTAACAGTAGTTGTAGATGGTGGTTCAATATTAATGCAACGAAATGTTCGTGTTGTTAATGATGCGATTATTTTAAAGGGACTTGTCCAAAAAAAAGAATCAGAAATGTTATGTGAATTCATTAGATTTTTAGATTATTACGATCCATCTCATTATAACAAACATACATATAAATCATCTGGAGTTGATATAAATAAAGGAAATGAATTTGTGGGGGTGATTAGAGATATAACTAAAAATCAAAATATTGGTGGTTTTTCTGCATGTCACGAGTTATCTGATGGTAGTAAAATAGTGGCTACTACCGATGGTGTAGGTTCAAAACTAGAATTGGCTAGGAAAATGAATGATTATACAAATATTGGTATTGATTTGGTAGCCATGTGTGTTAATGATTTATTGGTAATGGGTGCAAAACCATTGTTTTTTTTAGATTATTATGCAACTCATAAATTGGATCTTGAAGTTTCAGAAACTATTATTAAATCAATAGTTGATGGATGTAATTTATCAAACATGAAATTGATTGGAGGTGAAACGGCAGAAATGCCACATACTTATGAAAAAAATAAAATAGATTTAGCAGGTTTTTGTGTAGGATTATTGGATAGCGGAATGCCTAATTATCCTTTAATTGATAAAGTAAAAACAGGAAATACCATATTGTATATTCCATCAGACGGAATGCATAGTAATGGTTTTTCATTAGTAAATAAACTCGAGGGAATACCTCCACGAATCTTGAAATTGATGTTAAAACCAACGAGAATATACTACGAATTTGAATATTTATTCAAACATTTTTCAGATTATATCTTGGGTGTAGCACATATAACAGGTGGTGGTTTATTAGATAACATTCCAAGAATATTACCAAAAAATAAATCATTTGAAATACAAAATACTTGGGATGTCCAAGAAGAATTTCATTATATATATGAAAATACAAATATGACCGAAGAAGATATGTATAAAACATATAATTTAGGAATTGGAATGGTAATAGTAATGTCTGACAAATTTAATGTCGAAATATCACAATGGACGACAATGTCACGGATGTTTGAAATGGATGTGCTAGGACAAGTTATTGATGGAAATAAACCTATTTTAACTAAAATATTTGAATATTAAAATATAATTAGTAATATATTCATGTATCATTATAAATATTATACTAAATGTTCCGAACATTTTTATTATTATCTTTTAAAAACAAACAAAACTCTATCCAATGAAGAAAATAATATGATAATAAATATTTTGGATAATAATCCAAATGAAACATATCTTTGTGGATTATCAAATATAAAAAATATTGTTCTAAATTCAGTTTTAATTGGTTATAAAATGAATATTATTTCCGTATTCAATACTAATTTTTTAAGTATATTAAATAAATTAAAAATAAATTCAGTAATAAGATGCGAAAAATATCATATAATAGATAAAACTATTTATGATAGCGATGCATTTGATATGATGGTATATCAATTATATGATAAACTTCCTGATATGTTCGTTGAACATACAATAGAAGAATTATCCCATCATCCACATGTATTTCATGTATCCGATATACAAAAATATAATAATGATAATAATTTAGGTTTTGATGAAATGGATATTAATAACTATTCTGAATATTTCAATACAGTAGCCAAACGAAAACCTACCAATATCGAATTATTTGATTTGTCTCAGTCCAATAGCGAACATTCTAGACATTGGTTTTTTAATGCTAATATTTATATTGATGATGTGAAACAAGAGGACTCTCTGTTTTCATTAATTAAAAAACCATTAAAAGAAAATAATACTGATAGTTTAGTAGCATTTAGTGATAACTCAAGTGTGATAAAAGGTGGTAAAATTAAATATATGGGTGTTTATGACGGTATTTATCAAACAGTAGAAGAGGAATTTAATCCATTATTAACTGTGGAAACACATAATTTTCCAACTGGAATTGCCCCTTTTGAAGGGGCAACAACAGGCGTTGGTGGTAGATTAAGAGATGTTTATGCTACAGGAAGAGGCGGTTTGATGATAGCGGGAATAGCAGGATATGCAGTAGGAAATTTATTATTACCTGATTACCAATTAAATAAAGAAACTGAATATGATAGTAATCAAATACCTGGATGGAAAATATTAATTGAAGCCAGTAATGGTGCGTCAGATTATGGAAATAAAATAGGAGAACCACTAATATTAGGTTTTACAAGAAATTACGGAAATAATGTTTTTTTTTGTAGAGGCAGAAAAATCGAAAGATACCGTTATGAATGGTTTAAACCGATAATGTTATCAGGGGGAATTGGGATGGTTAATACGAGACATTTATATAAAGAAAAAGTTGAAAAAGATATGTTGATAATAAGGGCGGGTGGTTCAGCATTTAGATTGGGATTAGGTGGTGGATCGGCATCAAGTGTTAATCAAGACGAAAATAAAAATTTAGATAATGCAGTTCAAAGGGGAAATGCAGAAATGGAAAATAGACTTTACAAATTTGTTAGAACTATGATAGAACGTTTAGATAAAAATCCCATGTTGGTTGTTCATGATCAGGGTGCGGGTGGTCCCGCTAACGTAACACGAGAAATAGTAGATAAAATGGGTGGAATAGTAGATTTAAATAATTTGAATTTGGGAGATGAAACATTGTCATCTTTGGAAAAATGGGTATCAGAATTTCAAGAATCCATAACATTTTTAATAAATGAAAATGATTTAGAAATAGTTGAACGAGTTGGTAATGATGAATCGGTGGAAATAGAAATATTTGGTAAAGTTAATGATTCTGGACATATGAAAGTGATTGATTCATCGAAAAATGTAACTAAAAATGATGTCATAAATGAAACTGAAAAAACCATTTTGGATTTCGATATTGAAAAAATTAATATGTTATCCCAAAAAAGTTACCGTTATTCTTCAAATAACGTTTTATCCAATGGAAAAGTGGATAATGATAATGGACTTTACATGTATTATGGTATAAAACGATACTTATTTAGTATGGTATGTGGAAAAAATTACACCGAAATTTTGAAACGGGTATTTAGTGTCTTATCAGTCGGATCTAAACGTTTTTTAGTGAATAAAGTAGATCGTTCAGTATCAGGATTGGTAGTTCAACAACAAACATGTGGTTATGCACAAATTCCAGTATCTGATTATGGTTTGACTTTAATGTCCTTAAATGATACATGTGGAATTGCCACATCTATTGGAGAACAACCTATTAAATCATTGGTAGATGTAGAATCATCAATAAAACTTTCAATTGGAGAAATGCTAACTAATTTAATGTTCGTTAAAATTAAAAATTTTGAATCAATTAAATGTTCGGGAAATTGGATGGCTTCACCAAAATTGGGAAATGAAGGATATTTGTTTCATAAAGCAGTTAAATGTGTATCAGAAGAACTAACAAAATTAGGAATAGCAATTGATGGAGGTAAGGATAGTTTATCAATGACAACCAATATTAATAGGCAAGGAATTGAAGAAAATGTTAAATCTCCTTTGACATTTGTAATAACTAGTTATGCGTTTGTCCCAAATGTTTATGAAAGAGTAACACCTGATTTCAAAAAAGCAGGGAACTTAATCATGTATGTGAATCTTGGAAATAATTATAATAATATGGGAGGAAGTGCGTTATATCAAGCATTTGGAGAACTAGGACAGGGAGATTATGATGTAGATTTATTGAAAGTGAGAGACGTTTTTAAGGTTGTGCAAAAATATTTGTCAAAAAATGTTATTTATGCAGGACATGATAGGAGTGATGGTGGTTTAATAACCACTTTATCAGAAATGGCATTCAGTGGAAATAAAGGATTTGATGTTCGAATAACACAGATGGATAGTGAAACAATATCCGATGAAGATGAAGTTAATGTATTATTTAATGAAGAATTAGGAATAGTATTAGAAGTATGCGATGAAAACTATGGACAATTATTTAAAGAACTAAAGGAAATAACTCCTACATATATGATTGGAAATGTAACTGAAAAACACAAATTAAAAATGATTAATTGGCGACGTCCCGTTGGCGTGACGTGTTTGGATGATAGTATGGAGGAATTTAGAAATTATTGGGAAAAAACTAGTTTTGAATTAGAAAAAAAACAAACACCATTGAGTTTAGTAAAGGAAGAAAAGAAAAATATATATTTTAGAAAACAAATTAAATATAGATCTGATGGTGTTGTCACTCCAATAATAAATAAACGCAAAGTAGGTGTTGTTAGAGAAGTTGGAAGTAATGGCGAAAGAGAAATGGCGTTTGCATTTAAAAAAGTTGGACACGAAGTATATGATATTACTACCAATATGTTATTGGATGATCCAACCATATTAAATGAAATGGATATATTAGCATTTGTGGGTGGTTTTAGTTATTCTGATGTGTTGGGATCAGCAAATGGATGGGCATCTGTCTTGATGAATGATGAATTTATTTTATCTGAATTAAATAAATTCAGGAAAAATAATAAAAAATATGCATTGGGAATTTGTAATGGATTTCAATTATTAACATTATTGGGTTGGTTCGATGATATACCATGTTTATATGGGCATAAGGTTAGAATAGTGAAAAATGATTCGAAACGATTTGAATCTAGATTCGTTAATATTAAAATAGATAAAAAAACTAATAACGAATTTTTGAAATATAATAAAAATGATATATTAGGCGTCTGGTCAGCACATGGTGAAGGAAAAATCGTAATCACTGAAAATGGTAAAATTGTTGATGGTAGTAACGATTTATATACAAAACTGGTTGATTATGCACCTATAAAATATATTGATGACAGCACTAATCCAACAACAAAATATCCGTTTAATCCAAATGGATCAAGGGGTGGTATGGCTTCACTATCATCATATGATAATAGAATATTGGGAATAATGCCACATATCGAAAGGTCATTCTTAAAATCACAATGTCCGTTTGATATGCTTGGAAATAAAGATAATTTTACACCATGGATACTAATGTTTATATAAAAAAAAATTGATTATAATAAGACATGATATTTAATAAATAAATACCATGGCATCACTACGACTATCAAATAAAAATTTATATCATATTCCTGATATTGATAGTAAAACGACTAATTTGTTGTTGAACGATAATTTTATTACAGAATTAAATTTAAATTGTTTTCCAGAAAATATTATCGAATTAGATTTATGCGATAATAACATCGCAAAAATAGATAAAGATTGTTTTGTGAAGAATATACGGATATTGTATTTAAGACTAGATAAAAATAAAATTACTGAAATTTCGTATATCGTTTTTCCACAAAATTTACGAACGTTAAATTTGTCCAATAATAAAATAGAAGATTTAACACATTGTCATTTTCCACTACACTTACGTAAGTTGTATATGGACGATAATAAAATCTCGAAAATTACAGTGGGTAGTTTTCCACCAAATTTACAAATGTTAAATTTGGACAATAATCTGATAACAAATCTTATTGCTAATTGTTTTCCACAAAAATTGAAGGAATTATATATGTCGTATTGTCAAATTTCGGAAATCAAACATGACGATTTTCCACCAAATTTAGAAATATTAAATTTGAAGGGCAATCCAATAACTAATCTTGTTCCTAATAACTTTCCACGAAAATTGAAGAAATTGGATATATCATGTTGTAAAATTCATGAAATCGTACAAGGTGATTTTCCACCAAATCTAGAAATGTTAGACATGTCTGATAATTATATAACAAAATTGTTCGGTGGATGTTTTCCTACTAATTTGAAAATATTGAACTTGAACAATTGTTATATAAAAAAACTTGTTCCTCATTGTTTTCCATTAAATCTTCAAAAATTAGTAATATATGATAACTATATAACGGAAATACCTTTATGGATGTTAGATCTTAGACGATTAGAACGATTTTTTTGGAGCGGTAATCCTATTGAAAATATTCATCCATTAATCGATCGATGGTTAGATAGAATGTACGCACATGCTCTTAATGGTGATAAACAAGTTTATTCTGATAAACAAAATGTTCATAATTCAAATATTCAACGTTCATTTCGTTCATCATTAGTAAATATCATGAAAGATAAAAATTTAATTACATTATGTGAATGTAAAAATTATATCATCGAAAATGATATTTTATCTGAACAAATTAAACGTGAATTAATGAATTACTGTGATGATAAGACTAAACATAGCGTTTATTATATTACATTTGAAGATATTTTTCAATATGTTATTTCGAGAATTTTGAGACATAGAGACAGAAATGAAATAATGAAGATTCTAGAAGAAGAAATTAAAGATACTATTTGTAAGTGTTTTACTGGTAGAATGTCTAGATTGGTAAATGTTCTTAATGGATATTATGATGATATAAGCATTCAAATCGGAACTAATGAACAGATAAGTAACATCATACTGATGTTGCAAAAAAAATATAAAGGTGAAGAACTTGTTTCACAAGTTCGATCGGCTATGGAAGAAAGAGAATATGATGAAGGGACTATCAGAGAATGGTTAGGATTTTTATAAATATTCTTCCACATATTCTGTTGCAAAGCCATTTTTGACTTTGTCAAAAATGAA
>Ga0257115_1001497_pt1 | contig 15676 bp, 15 predicted proteins | sample SI112_100mmetaG_FD_194465 | JGI IMG/M metagenome (GOLD analysis project Ga0257115, IMG submission 194465) | Marine microbial communities from Saanich Inlet, British Columbia, Canada - SI112_100m | ecosystem: Environmental > Aquatic > Marine > Inlet | place: Canada: British Columbia | collected...
GATTTACTTATCAATAACCACCAGATTTGATCAAAGAATATAGCCAGCTCTGATTTGGGCGGAATGTGTATCTGGCGGAATAACCATAAATGTGGCTAATTCTTCCTATACCCCAACCTGATACTATTGACGCAGGCTCGGTAAGCTATGGGGTCAGTGTAACTACTGTGACCCCAAGATTTTCTACTCCGTTTCCGACGAAGTTTTTTGAAGTCCGCGCGCAACGTTTTTGATAAAGTCATCGATGACCCCCTGCACCTCTTCAGCATGCGTGAAGGGCATCATGTGATCGCCACCATCGATCACATGAAACTTTGCACCGGGGATCGTCTTCGCCAGAAGTTCGCCGTGACTAAAATCGACGTTTGTGTCGGCGGTACCGTGAATAATAAGCGTCGGTACGCGTACTTCTTCTATGGGCAGAGACAGATTCGAAAATTGGCTCACATCATTGTCCATGCCTGGACCACGAAGTGAAGGTGGCCACAGTGACCATGAGAGCGCTTTGATGGTAGCAACCTTTGCAGGGTCTTGCAGCGCAAGCTGCCTGTTGACCGGGTCAGGAATCATCATTTGCATGACCGCCTCATCAGACCGAAAATCATTCATACTGAACATCAACCAGACGAGAAAGTCTGAAGAAAGAAATGCCGGTAACTCTTGAAGTTCTGTGGACTGACTTACCGCTTCAATCGCGATCAATCCCGTTGTGCGTTCAGGAAACATTGCAGCAAACGCAATTGCTGATGGTCCACCGCCCGAAGCACCGATAACGATCACCGATTCGATATTCAGTTTATCCATCAAAGCAATATAGGATTGAGCCTGTTCAGCCGGTGTTCGTCCGACGCTTAATGGTGTGCCGAGATAGCCAGGTCTTGAGGGGGTGAGTATTTTAACACCCGAGTTATCTTCAATCGACTGATCGTATCCGCCAGGCGTTCCATGGAGAAAAAGCACATTGGGTGCTCCATTTCCCTTTAGCGCATACTGAAATAAGCCGGCGTCAGTCTCAATGAACGCGCCCCCGAAGTGCAACGCATCGTAGTGCTCTGAACGCCAGCTATAGTAACTGACAGTGATGACCAGCACAGTACTCAGCAGCAATGCTGCAATGAACAGAAAAAATTTGAACAACATCTTTTTGTGCCCCCTGGGCTTGTGTTCAGCATTGATAATGACCGAAAAAGAGGCGTATTACTATTGAAGGGATATGCGTTGAAAGCCTTACTGTTGAATCTGACAAATTCTCTCGAGGGGCGGCAAGCCGTTTTTACAAACAGCATCAGATAACACTCAGAAAGCGAAAACCGCGAATCTTCGATCTGAAACATCGAAAAGCGACACATTAGTCCTAGGGTCGTAGTCTTGGCGTCAGTGTAACTACGCTGACCCCATATTTTCGAACGTGTTTTCTTCAATAATTCGATCAACGAGTTGGTCAATGTCCTTATCGGGCTCATAACCCGCCGCCAAACGATTAAGCACCATTGTTGCCGCTTGTTGTAGGCCAAACTCGAGCGCCACCTCACACTGCCAATCACCAATGACTTGTTTGAGATATCGGTTATCGAACATCACGGAATTCGATTTGTCGCCGAGCAGTGGTCCTTGCCACAATGGCTGGTGGTGAACCAGACGCTCACTCGACACATGCACAAGCTCAGCTTCGACGCCGAGCACCTTGGCGCTAGATAGGATCAACTTGTCCCATGTGTGTGCTTGCTCGTCGGTGATGTGAAATGCTTTGCCGAGCGCTAGTTCGTTAAGAAACAAACAGCAAAACGCGCGGGCAAAATCTGCCGCGTGGGTTAATGTCCAAAGCGATTGTCCATCTCCGTGCACGATGATCGGCTTACCGTTTAGTAGTCGCCAAGTTTGGTGATTACCGTCAATCACAGCACCCGGCAAACGGCTGCGGTAAGTATGACTGGGTCTGACAATTGTATAAGGCAGCTGGTCTTGGCTGATCAGTAAGTCTTCACAGGCTATTTTTTTTCTGGCGTAGTCCCAGAATGGATTCGACAGTGGCGTCTGCTCGGTGATGACATGATTCTGACACGGCTTTTCGTAGGCCGATGCCGTCGAAATAAAAACATATTGTTTGCATCTCGGTGCGAAAAACTCCAAATCCGCCTCGACAGTGTTCGTGTCAAAGGCAAGAAACTGACAGACCACATCGAAAGACGCATTTGCTAACGGCTGATAGGGATTTGGCCCGTCAATGCTACCTGCGAAATGCCTAACACCTTCAATTGGATGATTGCCGCGATTAAAAACAGACACGTCATGACCAAGGGCAAGTGAATGCGCGACGCAGGCCGTGGAAATTTCCCCACTACCACCAATGTAGAGAACGCTAGTCATGGTTGGGATAAGGATGCACGGGTTGATCTTCAACCACACGACCACCACCTAATAGATGCGCATCAAGAAAGTGATTAACGACTAGCGGCGCGTCAACAAATCGTGCATTGCGATACACGCCATGCAAATTAGGCGCGTCGAACGCTGACTTTACGTCTGCATCAAACACCAACCGACCATCACCTAAAGCACCCGAATCAAGAACCTTTAGAGAGGGATCCAATTCGCAAGCGGTCGCATCTTTCTCTGACACATTAACAAGGGTGCCACGTTGATGTTTTGACATAACCGAATGATAGGTCAATGCAACCATCGGTCTTGGTATATCTGCCGCATTCTTTACGCCACGATGCCACATACGAGGATCACGAAAACAGACGCCACCGGCAGGTATTGTCATCGACGCCGGCGGGCCCCAGTTTTTTACAATTTCAGGATGATGCACGGGTTGCTCACCCTTACCCCAGGTGGTGACGGCCGTTTCTCGGTGACTGCCGGGATATATTTCTGTCGCACCGACGGCTTCGGTAATCTCTGACAATGCCAGTGAGCAAGAAACCGTTGTCGTATTGGGCGGCCAGCTTTGCCCCGCCGCTTTAGCCGCCTGCTCAGTCGTCCATGCATAGGGCCGATCGAAATGAAGCGGCTGGTAGCCGCTGTCGGGACAATTTACATTACCATTGTAAAAACCCAGCCAGGCACCGCGCCCCAATAGTTTTGTGACAACACTTTCGAGTATGGGGTTGGCGACCAGTTCTTTTTGAACATAGGGTGCGTGACGACGCGGACCCAGTTGCAGATGCCCTTCTGCGGTATGCTTCTCGTGCATCGTCAAACCTGACTTTTCGCGAATCAGCGCGACGTCTTCAAGAAATGCTTTTACGAGGGGTTTACAAACCGAAGCCGGCACGAGTCCTGAGACAACAGCAAAACCAATCGAATTGAAGCTGTCTTGAATCAGCTCAAGTTTTTCCTCAAGCAGGCTGCCTTCGCGCCATTCTTGCTCCGTCACTTCAAAGTGCTGCTTATTCATTCACTTGCTACCTTCACTCGGCTTATCTTGCCAACGATGCGGGCGTGTCGATGGCCACAATTGTACGCGTACACCATTTGCCGATTTCGGATGAATAAAAACCTGCGGTGTGCCAACCCCCATCAACTGAACACCCTGTGATTCAAGGTTTGCGACGGTGGCATCCAGATCATCAACTTTGAGTGCGAGGGTGTGAACGCCCTCACCGCGTGATTCAAGTACCTTTTCAATCGGTGACTGCTCCCCCATCGGCGCTATCAACTCGAGAAACGTATTGTCCTCAAGCAGAAAGAACGCCTGGCGAATGCCTATCTCCGGCAGATCTGCTCTGTGACTCAGAGGCAAACCAAATTGGTTCTGCCAGGTGTGTATGGCTTGATCAATATCTCGAACCAATATCACTACATGATCGGCACCCGTAAAAGGCATAGCTGTCTCAAAAATTATACGTCAACCCAATTCTATCAATTTGGGCCATTTAAGTTGGCAGTACCGCCGTTTGGCATACAGAGCGCCGAACTTGATGCACCGGAGTCGGATGGACTCGTGGCTGACCGTAATACCCCGCTCGGCCAGGAGATCTTCAATATCCCGATAGCTGAGATTGAATCTGAAGTAGAGCCAGACAGCATAAGAAATGATATCTGGCGGGAATCGCTGGCGCTTATACGTATTCATCCAACGATTCTATCAATATGGGCCAGTTAAGTTGGCAGTACCGACATTACTGGATATCTGATTCCTTCACTGGACGCACCACAGTAGCAACCCTGATCCGATTAAGTGCATACCTGCCAATGAATGATTGATCATTAAATAGAAATAGAATTCGATCGGGGGCTATTTTGTCAATCATCTCACCATAGAAGTTACTCATTTCACCTTCTTTCAGATCCGTCACATTCACATGAATAAGTGTTTTGAAGCCCGGTGCAAGATGCTCAGCGGTATAGATCCCAAAGGAATCAGTTATCAGCAGCGCGTCCCATTCCCCTTGCGCTACTTGTTTGCTACCAACCCGCAGGTGATGAGCCGCGTGTTGACTATCGTGCATCGAGTGATCAGTACATTCCTGATCAAACGATCTGGTAGGAAGGTGAAGTCAGGAGCCCAGAGCGGTGCGGTAACACTGATACAGCGCTTCGGTTCTGCACTCAATCTGAACTTACACTTCCACATGCTCTACCTGAATGGTGTCTATGACAACAAAGGGTACTTCTGGCCAGTGAAGCCACCGACTCCGGGAGACCTTGACGGGGTCACGCACAAGATTGCAAAGCGTGTATCCCGATATCTGGAGAGGGCAGGGTATCTGTATCGGGACGCGGAGACTGAGTATCTAGATCTATTACCTGAGGAAGGTGATGCAATGCACCGTATCATCGGCGCGTCGATTACCTATAGGTTGGCGTTTGGCACCAATGCGGGGAAGAAGGCATTGACATTACAGGCTGTGCCAACCAACGACTACAGAGCGAAGTCGAGTGAACTGGTCAGCAAGCAGGCAGGCTTTTCACTACATGCGGGGGTGGCCTGTAAGTCCAACCAGCGAAAAAAGCTTGAGCGTCTCTGCCGGTATATCACGCGTCCGGCCATTGCTGAACAAAGGTTGTCATTGGCTAGCAATGGCAACGTGATTGTTTCCTTAAAGACACCCTATGATGATGGTACCTCCCATGTGGTCTTAAGCCCCATGGAGTTTATGGGGCGTCTGGCGGCGCTAGTTCCAAAGCCGAGAGTTAACCTCACGAGATTCCATGGTGTCTTCTCCCCACGGAGTAGGTTGAGAGTGTATGTTGTTCCTGGCAAGCCAGAAGATGAATCGAAAGAGAATTCACAATCCGCCATGGACAAAGCCTATGCGATGACGTGGGCGCAGCGGCTAAAACGCGTCTTTGCCATAGAAATTGAGAAGTGCGATAAGTGTGGCGGGCGGGTGAAGATCATTGCCTCAATAGAAGACCCGGCCGTCATTGAAAAGATTCTGAAACATGTCGGCCTGGATGAAGAATCACAAACCCGAAATCGTTCACCGCCGTCAAGCCTGTTCAGCCATTCGACCCAACTATTCTGACATTTACCAACGCTGGAGGGATCCAACTCGGTTCGGTAACCAAAAACATCAGAGGAAACGGGAATAACTGTGTGACCCGCACGATTTACTTATCAATAACCACCAGATTTGATCAAAGAATATAGCCAGCTCTGATTTGGGCGGAATGTGTATCTGGCGGAATAACCATAAATGTGGCTAATTCTTCCTATACCCTTATTCACAGGATCGAAAACGCCCTGCCTGCTGATGACAAAGCAGATTTGCGCCATTGGCGGTCCGAATCGCCTCTCGCCTGTTTCTTAGCCTAATGGGTGGATACTCTCCGTCGCCATGCAGTGGTCTTGACCACCCATTCGAGGAATGGCGGGACATGAGAAATTGTTGTACGATCTTGCCCTACAAGCATCCCGTGGCTAATGGCTAAGCATGAACGGAACCCGCACTAATACTGATACCGGCCCACTGCTTCTCAGGGTCCTGTTCCGACCCAAAGAAACATTCGAGGATCTTTCGCGGGCTGAGCCCTCACCATATCGCATTTTTTTTAAGTATCTGGTCTGGTTCGCGTTACTGCCTCCCATGTTCGCCTACATTGGGGGTTCCAGGTATGGCTGGGACCTTGGGGCCGCTAATCCACTGATACTGGCTGAGATCCAGTTACGCATCGTTAGTATGTTGTATTTTTTTGTACTGCTTACCGCGTTTGTCTCTACTGCTTTCGCATCACAATGGATGTCAGAGACCTATGGTGCAAGAAAGTCCCTTGGTGTGCATATGGCAATGGTGACTATCCTTGCTGTACCCATGACTGTCGGTAGCGTTGTACATCTGTACCCACATGTCTTCATAAACCTGCTCGTATTTATACCTGTTCTGATCTGGGCCATGTATTTGTTATACGTTGGTTTGCCGGTCGCACTCAACATCGAACCGGAGAAGGGCATGTTAATGGCCTCCTCTCTAGTCGGCTGGTTGCTGGTTGGCTTTGTGACTTTGTTGGGCGTCACCGTCGCCCTCTGGACAGAGGGGTTAGGTCCATCGATAGGCGCATGAACATATGAGCGAAAACCAGCAGATCATAGCTAACGAGTACTACCACGACGGCGTCGTTCGTTTCCTTGTTGTCTGCTCCATGCTCTGGGCTGTGCTCGGAATGGGAGCCGGAGTTTACGTCGCCGCGGAGTTGATTTGGCCTGAGATCGACTTTGGACAATTCTGGTTATCGTTCGGCCGGCTTCGTCCTCTTCACACGAATGCTATCATCTTCGGGTTTGGTGTTTCCGCGCTCATGGCAACCGCATTTTATAGCGTTCAGCGAACCTGCCATGTTCCATTGCCAACGCTCAGGCTGGCCTGGGTCACAGCAATGCTATGGCAGATCTGCGTACTGAGCGGTGGATTGTCTCTGCTGGCAGGTATGAACTCAGGTAAAGAGTATGCGGAACTGGAATGGCCTTTTGATATCGCAATAGCGATAGTATGGATCAGTTTCGGGGTCGTTTTTTTCTCAACGATCGCCTGCCGCCGTATCAAACCCATTTACATATCGAACTGGTTCTACGGTGGATTGATCATCGTCATCGCGATGTTACATGTCGTCAACAGCCTGGTGATGCCTGCGACATTGCTAAAATCCTACCCAGTGTATGCAGGTGCACAGGATGCCATCGTTCAATGGTGGTACGGACATAACGCCGTGGGTTTTCTCCTGACCGGAGGCTTCCTCGGCATGTTGTACTACTTCCTGCCCAAGCTGGCAGATCGCCCGATCTGGAGTTACAAACTCTCTGTTGTGGCTTTTTGGTCTTTTACCTATGCGTACATTTGGGCTGGCCCGCATCACCTTCATTACAACTCTATTCCTGACTGGGTACAGAATCTCGGCATGGTGATGAGCCTGATTCTGCTGGCACCCTCCTGGGCGACTATGATCAACGGCATTATGACTGTCAGCAGCGCCTCGGAGAAACTCCGAACGGACCCGGCTCTAAAGTTTATCGTCCTGTCTCTGGCTTTTTACGGATTGGCGACTTTTGAAGGTCCGATGATGGCGATTAAGAGCGTGAACGCGGTAAGTCACTTTACCGACTGGACCATCGGTCATGTTCACTCCGGCGCCCTGGGCTGGAATGCCTTAATCGTATTCGGCACGTTTTACTACCTCGTACCAAGACTCGTGGACGCGAAACTTTACAGCGTGCGCCTGGCCAATATACATTTCTGGTTGGCGCTGGCAGGTACCATGCTTTATGTATTATCCATGTGGGGTGCCGGCGTTTCCCAGGGCCTGTTGTGGTTAAGTCTGGATGAATTTGGTGAACCCAGTTTCAGTTTTAAAGACATTATGGCCAGTATGCCGCCCTACTATATGTTGCGCCTGTTGGGCGGATTTACTTTTTTCCTGGGCACGTTGCTGATGATTTTCAATCTGGTGATGACAATGAAAGGACGTCCCACAGTTCGGGTAAGGCCACCTAAAATAACAGCAACCGGGGAAGCGCAATGAGTGGTCTGTCTCTTCACAAGCGGCTGGAAAATAATGCCGGGCTCCTGGTTTTCGGTATTCTCGTCGTATCTTCGATTGGCGGTCTTGTTCAAATTATCCCCAGCTTGACCCAGGAATCTTTGAAAACTCCAATTGGCAATACACAGGTTTACGGTGCCTTGGAACTCGTTGGCCGCGATATTTACGTGCGCGAGGGATGCAGTGTTTGTCATTCACAGCAGATTCGGCCGTTGCTGGCAGAGGTCAAACGCTATGGGCCATATTCACGTGCGGGCGAGTTTGTATATGACAGGCCATTCTTGTGGGGTTCTAAACGTACAGGTCCCGACCTTCACAGAATCGGCGGCAAATATTCCGACACCTGGCAAAAGGTTCACCTGATAAATCCGCGAAGCGTGGTAGAAAACTCCATCATGCCCGGGTACCCCTGGCTAGCGGTACGACCTGCGAGTAGCACTGGAAATATTCAAGCTAACCTCAGGGCATTGCAACGCCTGGGTGATCCCTACACTGACGCAGATATTCTCGAGGCCCCAGCAAAGCTCGAAGGTCTGATGGAAGTTGATGCGCTTGTGGCTTATTTACAGCAGCTCGGCACCGGGTTTGATAACAGCATGGCCGACAATCACGGAGCGGAACACTGATGATCTCGTCGATACACCCGTTAGTAACACCGCCAGGTTCTGAGGACGTAGCATGACCTGGTTCCTTTTCGTGGGTGATATGTTGGTCATGTTGTTCATGTGCAGCCTGGTGGTCTGGGTTTTTATGAAATCAACCGCGGAATCAGCAGAACAAGCTGCCAGGATACCGCTAGAAGACGAATATATTGATGAGTGAACTACCGACAGGGTTCTGGGCAGGATGGATTGTTGTGTTGACACTGGTCAGCCTTGGGGTTTTGAGCTGGCTGGTTTACAGCATTTATTTCTCCAATTCCGAAGTGGACAAAATCCACGAAGAAGTGGTGTGGGACAACAATCTAAGGGAAGGTGCCAACCCGGCACCGATGTGGTGGTTCTGGTTGATTCTTCTCAGTCTCGTCTGCTCCTTGATATACCTGATGCTGTTTCCTGGGCTGGGATCCTACAAGGGAATTCTAAACTGGACATCGGGTCGCCAGGTTGTCAGAGACGAACAAGTCTACAGCGCGGAGTTCGGTGGAAGCCGAAACGCCATTGCCGAAATGAAAGTCGAAGAAATACACGATTATCCAAAGGCGATGGTATCCGCCCAGCGGGTTTTTGATCGAAATTGTGCTGTTTGCCATGGCTATGAAGCCCAGGGACAGGCCGCACTTTTCCCAGACCTTACGGATAAAGACTGGCAGTGGGGTGGGTCAGTCGAGCAGATTGAACAATCTATTCGCGATGGTCGAACTGGCAATATGGCCCCCTGGGGCGATATTCTGGGTGCACAGGGTGTAGACGACGTTACGGCTTACGTAATGTCGCTTTCAGGCAACGCTGATACTGGCCATCCCGGCAAATTACAGTATGACCAGTTGTGTGTTGCCTGCCACGGTACAACTGGTGAAGGTAATCCGATTCTGGGGGCGCCTGACCTGACGGATAATACCTGGCTCTATGGCGGTAGTCTTAAAGCCGTCAAGACAACAATTGCAGACGGTCGCAATGGAGTGATGCCTGCTTTTGGTGAGCGGCTTGATGCAACACAATTGAAACTCCTGGTAGCCCTGTTGACAGTCGAAAACCCGGGATAGTGATCCGATTTCTACCGACGAACAAAGCGTGGATACATTGACTCTCGATCTAGAACGGTTCATGGAACTGGCTAGCCACGCGTGAGCCCCGTAGAATCTCTTGATTCAGTGAATGGCAGGTTTAACTCAATGACTGACGATTCGATGACAAACGAAGGTTTGGCGGAAAACGAAAATAATAGTGAACGCGAGGCAGATAGCCTTGTCGATGCGATCTGTATCGTGGTGTTAACCCTCATAGCGATCACAACCGCTGTTTACTGGGTTTCAACGCAGTAAGCTGGGAATAGGATCTTAACGCCCGCTTGAGAATCGGAATTATAACAGGGCTTTTTGATCGAAAGTCTGAGTATCGAATTAGATCGGTTGCCTGCTTGTTTTATGGAAGAGTGTAGCGGTCTAACGAGTAGTGGTTAAACGCTACCAAGTTTTTTGTTGCTTGTGGTGATTGGCTGATCGGGTGATGGCCGATTCGCCAACGTAATTTTCTGTTGGCGTAGGGAGAAATGCGCTGCCGTGGTTTTAACCATCAGATAGCGGCAAAGAGATCGTTTTGCGGCCCTTGCCCCGGCCCTTGCCCCGGCCCTTGCCCCGGCCTTTGCCGGCGCACAGCGTCAGGCGGCGCGCGTTGCCTCAGATGCGCCAGAATGGTTTGGATCGCGTCCGGGTCGGTGACATCTGCGATCACCCGCAGCTCTCTCATTGAGCACCTTGCCTTCGCACAAACCGGTTATTTTGCTGATCTTCGGATCAGCAACATCCGTTTTCTCATGGTAATGAGTTTTTTTGCCCTATTCTATGTTTCGATAATGTTGCAAAGAGATCTTTACGCGCTCATCATTTGCTATAGCGCAATAGCTTTTTACTTCACGATAGCAGCGGCTGGCCGCTTGCTACACGTCGGGGCGCCGAGTTCCAATATCATTCTATTGATAATTCCTGCTGCTATCTCTTTTGTAGTGCTCTTACTACTCGCTAGAGAAGAGAAACGATAGGCTGTGTTTTTCAATGAGGATGACAACCTGTACGCTTTTTCAAAAAGGATGTATCCGAATGAGGGGCGATCCCAGAGCTAGTCCGTCTGTACCCTGTTGCGGTACCTCCGACGACATTGATATCCGGAATCACCTCTATTTCTGTGAACGAGAGCCGAGTCCATGCCGGGTCGCCACCCAGAGCTTCAATGATGGCCCGTACAAGCGCGACTATATAAGGTGTCTCGTCCTGGCTTCCCAGGCCGGACACCGGTGAGTAAAACCGCATGCAGATAGTTGACTAACGCGGTGACCAGCTTCGCTGCAATTGCTTCGGGAACAGGTCCTTCGTCGTCAATAGTCGATTCGGGATCATCAACGCAAAGAGTTGGGAGGTTGTCCATTCGCTAACCGGCTCTAACGTCTAAATTCGTGTATACGGGGGTTGAATAGCATTTATTCAATGGAACCGGGAGGCAAGGAAGAGGTTTTTTACTGAACTGTAGTTCCTGCGCCAATAATCGTCCAGTTTAGGTCTAACTCTGATGTGAATGAAGCCCCCTGTTTACGGGTTACTCCATCCATTAGCCAAATGCGATTCTGACCAGTACTGATGTTTCTCCAAACGATGTCATCTTTACCATCACTGTCGAAGTCTTCTATAGCCCCCAGCTTCCAGCTGGATGGGCCAAGGTTGTTAATGGCAGATCGCTCGCTAACGGCAAGGCCGTTCATCAACCAGATACGATTTTGGCCTTTGCTTTCATTACGCCATAAAAGATCTGAATTCCCATCGCCATCAAAGTCGCCTGTACCTACCATTTCCCAGTCATTGCTTAAATTTGGAATCGCGTTACGTTCTTTGGGCGTAAAACCATCCATTAGCCAAATACGATTACGAGGTAATTCCGTGTTACGCCACATAATGTCACTAAGGCCGTCACCATCAAAGTCTCCGATACCAGACGCTATCCATTCAGAACCAATAAGACTAGGAATGCCGCTGCCAGATTTAACAGTATATTCATTCATTAACCAAACACGGTTTTGGCCCTGGGGGTTTTGCCCTCTTCGCCATAATAAATCAGAGTAACCATCTCCGTCGAAGTCGCCGGTGCCAGGCATATCCCACTCACTGGATATTCCCTTAATTGTGCTACCGCTGATTTTAACTGACCCATTCATAGCCCAGATTCGGTTTTGACCTACTCCTACATTTGGTGCCCGCCAAAACAAATCTGTATTACCGTCACCGTTAAAATCGCCCAGAGACTTCAGCTCAAAGCGCGTATCGGAAATTCCCGTAGTTGTGATGATATTGTCAACGGAGGTTCCGACGATAGTCCAATGCGCTGTTTCACCGGTCGAGGTGTTGTACCAAATCAAACCCCCGGATGAATTACCATTATCGACGACGGTCTCTAATTCGTAGGCTCCTGTTACATTTGATGAATAGCCCCGTACACGAATGTAATATTCCCCAGCATTTAACTCTCGTGAGATTGAGAAATTAAAATTCTCACCACTGTCGTCATCAGACGCTATCAGTTGATTAGACGAGTCGAGTAACGAACCATAGGTGTCTGTAGTACCTTCAGAAAAAACTGCGACGTTGCTGCGCCCCGCACGGGCTTCGGCCACTTTCGCACATAGCTTCAAGGAATCGCCCCTCTCACTTCTATGGTGAATGCCGATACTGCGATCTCCGTTGAGGAGTAAGGCTGTTTGTCACAACTACATAGTGACTCTCGATCTTGCCATCCAATGCATTTCAGGACGACTTCTGGCCTGTTGGTCCATTTCAGTACCAGCGACATCAGCCCGAGAACACGCTGCTTTATCAGCTGGTAAAAGAACACTGGCCCCGGTTCCAGAACATGCTAGCGGAGCAGGGCAGGGGCCTGCCGGGTTATGTTGTCAGGGAGTTTGAGGATTTCCTGAAGTGCGGTCGCCTAGAGCATGGATTTCTGCGAGTGCGATGTGAATCTTGCCATCATGAGAAGCTGGTGGCGTTCAGTTGCAAGAGACGTGGTTTTTGCCCTTCGTGCGGGGCCAGGCGCATGGCAGACAGTGCTGCTCATCTGGTTGATGAGATCTTGCCCAAGAGGCCGATCAGGCAGTGGGTGCTGAGCGTCCCATTCCCCTTGCGCTACTTGTTTGCTACCAACCCGCAGGTGATGAGCCGCGTGTTGACTATCGTGCATCGAGTGATCAGTACATTCCTGATCAAACGATCTGGTAGGAAGGTGAAGTCAGGAGCCCAGAGCGGTGCGGTAACACTGATACAGCGCTTCGGTTCTGCACTCAATCTGAACTTACACTTCCACATGCTCTACCTGAATGGTGTCTATGACAACAAAGGGTACTTCTGGCCAGTGAAGCCACCGACTCCGGGAGACCTTGACGGGGTCACGCACAAGATTGCAAAGCGTGTATCCCGATATCTGGAGAGGGCAGGGTATCTGTATCGGGACGCGGAGACTGAGTATCTAGATCTATTACCTGAGGAAGGTGATGCAATGCACCGTATCATCGGCGCGTCGATTACCTATAGGTTGGCGTTTGGCACCAATGCGGGGAAGAAGGCATTGACATTACAGGCTGTGCCAACCAACGACTACAGAGCGAAGTCGAGTGAACTGGTCAGCAAGCAGGCAGGCTTTTCACTACATGCGGGGGTGGCCTGTAAGTCCAACCAGCGAAAAAAGCTTGAGCGTCTCTGCCGGTATATCACGCGTCCGGCCATTGCTGAACAAAGGTTGTCATTGGCTAGCAATGGCAACGTGATTGTTTCCTTAAAGACACCCTATGATGATGGTACCTCCCATGTGGTCTTAAGCCCCATGGAGTTTATGGGGCGTCTGGCGGCGCTAGTTCCAAAGCCGAGAGTTAACCTCACGAGATTCCATGGTGTCTTCTCCCCACGGAGTAGGTTGAGAGTGTATGTTGTTCCTGGCAAGCCAGAAGATGAATCGAAAGAGAATTCACAATCCGCCATGGACAAAGCCTATGCGATGACGTGGGCGCAGCGGCTAAAACGCGTCTTTGCCATAGAAATTGAGAAGTGCGATAAGTGTGGCGGGCGGGTGAAGATCATTGCCTCAATAGAAGACCCGGCCGTCATTGAAAAGATTCTGAAACATGTCGGCCTGGATGAAGAATCACAAACCCGAAATCGTTCACCGCCGTCAAGCCTGTTCAGCCATTCGACCCAACTATTCTGACATTTACCAACGCTGGAGGGATCCAACTCGGTTCGGTAACCAAAAACATCAGAGGAAACGGGAATAACTGTGTGACCCGCACGATTTACTTATCAATAACCACCAGATTTGATCAAAGAATATAGCCAGCTCTGATTTGGGCGGAATGTGTATCTGGCGGAATAACCATAAATGTGGCTAATTCTTCCTATACCCTTCGCTGCTTTGTGACCAATGAATCCGGTATCAGCATGACTGTTTCCGTATTTTTCTGACTCCTTTTGATCAGCGCCCTGACGCCTTTGCTGCGCCGTTCGTTGCAACTGCTTGACTTCGCTTTCTATCTGGCTGCGGCTTCGGGCCTCAGACAAGAGTTCCTTTTCCATCTCATCACGCCACGTCGACCAGTTGCCTTGATTGACGCGGACGTCACTACGGTTTATCGAAATAATGTGATCCGTGCAGGCATTCAGTAGCGCACGATCATGAGATACCAGCAGAAAACCGTGTTGCTGTGAAAGATAGTCTCCCAGTGCTTTTCTGCACTCAATATCCAGATGGTTTGTCGGTTCATCAATCAGCGCAAACGTTGGCTGACCGAGAAATAGCGAAACAATCTGGATTTGAGTCTGCTGCCCAAGGGAAAGAACTTCAAACGGGCGGTCCAAAACCTCCCTGGACAAACCCATTTTCTGGATCTCGCGCTCGATCAATCCGTTAATTTTGTAGCCACGAGCATCCTGATACTGACTCTGTAATTGGCTATATGCTTCAAGAGAGTCCGGGTCGCTAAGCTCGAGTAGCCGCGCCATCTCGCTTTCCCAGAGATCGTAGGGCGCGATGAGGTTTCGGATAACGACAAGCGTCGACTGACCTTTCGCTGGCACATCACCCGGGAAATAGCGGGTTGACAAGGTATTCGTTATTTCCCCAGAAACAGGTTCAAGTTCACCGTCTAACAGCTTCAGAAATGTCGTCTTCCCTCGCCCGTTACGACCGACCAGACCCGATCTCCAGGTCGAATCAAGAATCAGCGAAAGATCGGAAAAGATTTCTGAATAGGGAGATGTGTAATTGAATTCGACACGGGTAAAAATAATAGTGGACACCTGAAGTTCCTCTCGCAATTAAAAGCAGTGGGGGCTATTCAGGTTAGTTGCGCATCGTCCGTGCTCATTTAGTCAGTACCACAAGAATAGGCAAGTCTGTGAAGATCTGCAAATGCAGGGTACCAATAGAATGAAGTTCGTTTTTGTGTAGCTCTCCCAGGTAGAATCAGATTCCAATAGCGTTGGCCGATATCAGTAAAACTGGCTCGGTTTGAACATTAAGAACGCAACGTAAAGGCAAAGCACTGACCCTAAAGGCGAATTTTACTAAAAAGCTGGGCTTGATCACCACCATGTACGGGGCTCATATTCACCGCTCTGTGTTGAAACAGCGATTGGCTATCCGCCGGGAGCTCCGTCGAAAAATCAATAAGGTAAACATTGTCGATAGGCGTGATGGTATCGAACTCGAGCGTCAGGGTTACCGGTTGATGATAGACGCCGATGAGTTTGATGAAGTAATGCCCCTTGAGAGCACCTGAGTTAATTGGCGTGGCGTCGTAGGTTTGTGAACCGAGCTGAAACTGGCGTAACTTTGCTTCGATAGGTATGACTAAACCAATCGCATCTGCTCCACGAACACTACTCAGAGTGACAGCCACTGCCCTCGCACCATCAGTCACCAGCTCTTCACACACGGCTAACTCCGGTGCTGGCCAGCCACTTACCGAACTATCCGTCCAATTTTTCTGTTGTACATTGCTG
>Ga0257115_1001500_pt1 | contig 15657 bp, 8 predicted proteins | sample SI112_100mmetaG_FD_194465 | JGI IMG/M metagenome (GOLD analysis project Ga0257115, IMG submission 194465) | Marine microbial communities from Saanich Inlet, British Columbia, Canada - SI112_100m | ecosystem: Environmental > Aquatic > Marine > Inlet | place: Canada: British Columbia | collected...
GATCCATCGTATTGCCGATGAGGATTGAAGCATGTAAAAAGTTAAATGATAAGAAACAGGTTGCGGCTTTAATAGCTGAAGCATGGGAATTAAGGAAGTTGGGGTACAACACTACAAATCTACTCTATCATCTTTCAGCTGATGAATATAACGAAGGTAATTATCAACAATCCCTTGACCTGTTAAACCAAGCTCGGGAGTCAGAAGAATCTGACGAAGAAAATGCTGAAAGTGAAAGTAATCTAGTAAATGATAGGTATTTCGGAGGGATTCTTGCCTTAAACATCGCTTTGGATCAACGGGAAGAGGCTCGCATATTTTGTGTTAATTGGCTTGATGAGTACGGTGACAAAGAGGCCACAGACATGAGAGGAGTTAACTTATCTATCCAGGTTGATGCCTGTTTACAAAGTTTGAAGGAGGTTGATTTATTGAATCGCTATGCACAATCGGTCTTCCTTAGGAGTTCAGCACCATCACTGGAATTTGCATTAAAAGCTCTCGCAGCGAGGATGCAGGGCAATGACAGAAAAGCTTTTCAGGAATTCGTAAAGTATAAACAAGTCTTGAAAGAACAGCTAGAAGAACGCGGAGACAATTTTGAAGAAGAGTGGGAGGCAATGAAATCTGATGAACCAGACATAAAAGATTTTGTAATTCCTGATTCTGATCCTCGTCTGGCTATTCTTGTTGATGACTACATCGAAAGATATGGGAAGTAAACTGATGAAGAAGGCTAGCGCTTTCTTTTAGCTCATACGTGGCAGCCTGATTAGGATGGTGTTCCGCCCACTGACTGATGAACGACATTGCAAACCCACAGTTGACGACAATTAAAATTCCCGTTTTATAGAGGGCAATTTTAATAGACTGTTTGGATCAGATAGAGGAGATCCGGATGGTTACAGATCAACAGGTAAGGAGATTGTTTCAGATGTCGCAAGATTCAAAATTGAATAAATCACAAGTATCAATGAAAGCAGGAATGCATGAACAAACAGCCCGTAAATATTTACAGGTTGGAAAACTTCCCAGCGAGTTAAAGAAAGAGCATAACTGGGAGAATCGTAAGAACCCATTTGCTGAGGTTTGGTCAGAACTCAAAGAAAAGCTTTCAGTAAACCCCGGTCTTGAAGCCAAGACCCTATTCGAGTTCCTACAGAGGGAATATCCCGGACAGTTTCAGGATGGACAGCTCCGAACCTTGCAGCGCCATATAAAACGCTGGAGAGCTACAGAGGGTCCATCAAAAGAGGTGTTCTTTCCACAAGAGCATCATCCCGGTATCTTAAGTCAATCTGATTTTACTCATATGTCATCTCTTGAGATTACAATCAAAGGTCTGCCTTTCGATCATCTGCTTTATCACTTCGTGCTGACGTATTCCAACTGGGAGACGGGTAGTATCTGCTTCTCTGAGAGTTTTGAGTCTTTGAGTGAGGGATTGCAGAATGCTCTCTGGACATTGGGTGGTGTGCCTGTGACCCATCAGACCGATAGATTATCTGCAGCCGTTCAGAATACCACAGATGAAAGAGGCTTCACTCCTCGCTACCAGGGTCTCCTCAGACATTACGGCCTGAAGGGTCAGAAGATCCAGCCTCGTAAAGCCAATGAGAATGGAGATGTGGAGCAGAGCCATCACCGCTTCAAAAGAGCGGTGGATCAGTCACTCATGATCAGAGGCTCTCGGGACTTTGAGAGTAGATCAGATTATGAGACCTTCCTGGAAAAACTGTTTACCCAACGTAATCGTGGTAGACAGCTACGCTTTGAGAAAGACAGAGCTTTACTAAAAGCTCTGCCATTACGACGGTTGGATTCGGTTAAGCATCTCAAGGTCAGAGTGACCAGGAACAGTACCATCCGAGTGAACAACAATACCTACTCAGTGAACAGCCGCCTAATCAATGAGCATGTTGATGTCCGTTTGTATATTGATCACGTGGAAGCCTGGTATGCAGGAACATGTGTTGAAAAGATGCCCCGACTACGTGGTGAGGATCGTCATCATATTAACTATCGGCATATCATCGACTGGCTGGTGCGTAAACCTGGAGCATTCGCAAATTACTGCTATCGTGATGATCTGTTCCCCAGCACGACTTACCGTTTAGCCTATGATCTGCTGAAGAAATCCGGGAGTCGACGTTATGAGAAGCAATATCTTAATATCCTGCACCTGGCTGCTAAAGAGAGCGAATCACGTGTCGAGGCTGCCATCCTGCATTTACTTGAAAAAGAGGAGCGCATCAGTTTTGAGACGATAGAAGCTCTCGTTGCAGCAGAACTTCCTGAACAGACTTTCAATCGAGTTCGTGAGATTATGATCGCTCCGGTTGACATCAAGCAGTATGACCAACTGATAGCTGAGGGATGGTCACAATGATCCATGAATCGCTCACATCAGTTTTAAAAGAGCTTCGCCTGCCAATAGTGAGAGCATCATATGAGGAGCTGGCTACGGAGGCCACCAGGGAAGCTTTGAGTTATGAACAGTATCTTCTGACCCTCATGGAAAGGGAACAGGAAGTGCGCTGGGAGAACAGAATAGCTCGACTCCTCCGAACTTCACGATTACCTGTGGAGAAAACATTATCAAGCTTTGACCGCAAGCGTTTGCCTGAGAAAGTTAATCATTTACTGACAACCTTATTGGATGGTCGCTTCATGGATCGATGTGAGAATGTCTTGGCTTTTGGTAACCCTGGCAGTGGCAAGACTCATCTGCTTTGTGCCATTGGTCTAGAGATGATCCAGCAGCATGGTAAGCGTATTCTGTTTACTCCCTGTAACTTGATGGTTCAAAATCTTCTCATAGCAAAACGGGACCTGAAACTATCCCGGGTTCTAAAATCACTTTCCAAATATGATGCAATCATCATTGATGACATCGGTTATGTCCAGCAGAGCAGAGAGGAAATGGAAGTCCTGTTCACACTATTGGCTGACAGGTATGAAAGAACCAGTATCATGATTACCAGCAATCTACCTTTTTCAAAGTGGGAGCAGATATTTAAGGATCCAATGACAACTGCTGCTGCCATTGACAGGCTGGTTCATCATAGTGTAATACTTGAGCTGAATCTACCCAGCTACAGACTAGAGAAATCGAAGGAAACTAAAGCTAAATGAAACGGGAATTATGAATGTCGTTGGCCGGGAAAAAACATTGTCGTTGATCACTGACTCCATTATATTAAGATATCCCCCCCTAAGCCCTCGTTGAGCATCTTCGTTCTTCGGGGGCTTTTTAATTCCGTGTGTCGTCCTGGGAACAGCTAACATACATCGGCTTGTCCAGGATTGTTATCTGGGCAAACGGGCTGCCCCCTGGCGCAGCAACTTCAGCTGGTCAGATCAGGAAGAGTTCGATTCTTCTAATTGATATTCCCCCTGCACCGACTACCTTCCTCCACGTTTAATTCATAATCTGGGGGTTCAAACTGAGTACTAGATCCAAGTATAAATGTCATTCCTGTGGATATTCCGCAGAAGTTTGGGACGAACCTGATAAAGCACCCATTGCTACAGTTGATACCAGGCATTGTCTGGGATGTAAATCCCTAGTCGAAGTTCCCATAGCATTTCATGGTGGAATGTTTACTGACGATCAAGATGTCGTACCCAGCTTCCTAAATCGCTGCCCGGACTGTAATTCGTCTAATGTTGTGCCTTGGAAGGTTCGGCATGGTTGTCCAAAATGCGGAGAGTATATGACAAAATCGAAGACAATAGGAGGTGAGAATACATAATGTGCCTGCAACCTCGGTTTACAGTGTGGAATATTTGGGATTCATAAAGCTTACGCTTAATTGTATATTGTAATTATCGATGTCTAGAAAACCCGGCATTAATGTTTCCATCTCAGAATACCTGATTGGCTTCGGTGCCCTATTTATTCTGTTCTATCTCTACGGAGTGTTTAGCATATGGGTTCAGAGTCCACATTTTGTGCGAAATGTTATCATTATCGCTTCCAGTATTGGTGGTGGGCTAATGCTACTTTTCATTGTTGGTACCAAATTATTTAAGGGATCAAATTCATATCCTTACAAGGAAAAATTTCAACCTGAGTCATTAGAATCGTTCATGAGTTCTATAAAAGGATTAGGATATAAAAAATACCCACTGTTATCAAAAAGGTATTCCCCCAATTCTCGTATCCCATGTACGGACCTAATCCCCTTTATTGCAGACCGAATAATGGTGGGTGATAAAATAAGTATTTTGAAAGTAATGTGCGCAGTAATTGATGGTGTTCATGGGGTAGACGATGAGGACACATTGCAGTGGATGTATGCCAGCATTGAAGAAGTGTTTTCAATGCCCTTCGAGAAATACGTTACATTCGAATCCCCGCTCGCATTAGCAGAATTAATGGCGTATTTCATAGTCATCGAAAAAGGAGGGAGTCATAGAGCATTTGCAATTAATGATGGGATTCCGGGGCTAATCGCATGGGCAAATGTTGTGCATCAGCCAGTATGGTCAAATAATCTTGAATCGTTAGCAGATAAGGCAAACTCTTGGGTAGATGGATTGTTTGATAAAATAGGAAGTCGAGGGTACTTTGACGTGTTTAAAATTGAATCAATCCCGACTGAAAAAATTGATTCAGCCCTACAGGCAAAACTTGTTACAGTTTCACCAGCAGCTCGGTTACACCTATTCTATACTTTGGGGAGAAAAGGAGGGGCATTGCCTGAGTTTACAAATTTTCAAATCCGAAGCCTTGGTATTAACGTAAAGCAAACTTCAAAGGAATTGACTGATTCTGGCTTGGTTCTATTCGCATCTTCACCTGACGAGATAAAGTCAGCCATTACGAAGAAGCGGTTACTGAAATTGTGTGAGTCTAATAAAGTTCATTACAGGAAAACTTGGCCCAAGGATAAACTTGTAAATGCATTAGCGGACAGACATCCGGGGATAATAAAAAAGATAGCCAAATCAGAAAGTATTGGAAAACCAAATTACTCTGCCTACCCGGGGTTGAAGGATGTAAGGGATATTGCTGATAAGCATTTATTAGCCTACAAATTACTCTGTTTTGCATAATATATTCTTCACGATGAGGACAAACCGTGAAAGACAGATATACATTAGATTGGATGTTTCCTATAGCGCGGAAGGATACAATTATCTTACCAATCGAGTCTGTTTTGGGGAGGGCGAATTTGAAGCCGCTTACGAAAATTGAGTTAACAATACCAAGCCCCTCTGAACATTTCTCCAAAATGAAATAGTATTATCCAGCCTTAATCTTATTTTTGGTGCAAAATTGCATGTCTGATAAATCAGGGGTCCCCAATGGTGAAAAGCTTCAGCTTTAATGATATTCTTGAAAAATATCGTAATATATCATTCTCTGAACGTGACAAAGGAGAGCGGTTTGAACGTCTCATGCAGGCATTCATGCAGACTGACCCTATTTACGCAGATAAGTTTGAATATGTGTGGATGTGGAACGAGTTCCCCGGTCGTAAAGATTTTGGGAGCAAAGATCTCGGTATTGATCTAGTAGCCCTAACTCATGAAGGAGAATATTGGGCGGTACAGTGCAAGTGCTATCAAGAAAAATCAATCATTGATAAAAAGGGAGTAGATTCCTTTCTCTCTACCTCAAGTAGAGAGTTCTTCAGTTCAAGCGGTCAAAAAGTAAAATTCTCCCATCGGTTATGGATTTCAACTACAAACCATTGGGGAATAAACGCTTCTGAGACAATAAAAAACCAAAGCCCTCCAGTCTCCAGGCTAAACCTATATGAATTAGAACAATCTTCCATTGATTGGGAGAAATTAGACAAGGGCTTGACTGGAGATCTCGCTAGAACAACCAAGAAGTCGCTCTACAAACACCAGCAAGAAGCCTTAGATCAAGTTCACAATCACTATAAGGGACATGATCGAGGAAAGCTAATCATGGCCTGTGGAACCGGAAAAACATTCACGTCTCTTAGAATAGCTGAAAAAGAGACGAATGGGGAAGGTCTAGTATTATTCCTTGTACCATCTATTACCCTGTTGGGGCAGACGTTACGTGAGTGGTCTTCTGATACAACAGGTGGTATTCACCCAATTTGTATTTGTTCTGATTCCAGAATTACTAGAAAACATACGAAATATGAGGACTCAGTATTAACAAGTGTAGTTGATCTAGCTCTACCCGCTTCAACAGATGTTGAGCAGATAAACAAACAGCTTGAACATTTGAAGCGATCAAGCAAGTCGGGCATGACAGTAGTATTTTCTACATACCAATCCATAAATGTTATTGCTGAGGCTCAAGCAGAGCTAATTAGGAGAAATAAGAAAAGTGGTTATGGTGTATTTGACCTGATTATCTGTGATGAAGCGCATCGTACTACTGGGGTAGCATTATCACCAGAAGATTCATCAGCCTTCATTAAAGTACATGATAATAGCTTTATTAAAGCTGCTAAGCGCATGTATATGACTGCGACACCTCGTCTATATACAGACGATGCTAAAAGTAAAGCTGCCCAAGCAGATGCCATCCTATGCTCTATGGACGACCATGCTATTTATGGCGAGGAAATGTACAGGATTGGATTCGGGGAGGCGGTTGAGCATAATCTTCTAACTGATTATAAAGTTCTCATACTCACTTTAAGCGATAAGGATGTTGCACCACATGTCCAAAAAGCACTTGTTAACGCAGAAAGCGAAATCAGCTCTGACGATGCTTCCAAGTTAATCGGCTGTGTAAATGCGCTATCAAAACAGGTTTTGGGTGATGAAGGATTATTAAAGAGCACCGATCCAGACCCCATGAAACGGGCAGTGGCATTTTGCCAAAACATCAAAGTATCCAAGCGAATCACAAAAGCTTTTAACGCAACCACTGATGCATACTTAGATGTCATCAATGCCAAGCAACGTGAAAAGATGGTTGAAGTATCATCTCGGCATATTGATGGTACGATGTCGGCACCTGAGAGGGATGAATTACTAGGTTGGCTGAAATCTACATCTGCGGACTCAGGAGAGTGCAGAGTGCTCAATAATGTGAGATGCCTTAGTGAGGGAGTTGATGTTCCATCTCTTGATGCTGTATTGTTTTTGTCAGCAAGAAACTCACAAGTTGATGTAGTACAATCTGTGGGGCGTGTAATGCGAAAAGCCCCAGGTAAAAAATATGGCTACATCATCATACCCGTAGTTATTCCTTCGGATGTAGAGCCAGACAAGGCTTTGAATGACAATGAAAGATTTAAGGTGGTTTGGACGGTACTTAATGCCTTGCGAGCACATGATGAACGGTTCAACGCCACAGTTAACAAAATTTCGCTAAACAAACGAAAGTCATCAAAGATAATTGTTGGTGGGATCGAGGGAAGTAAAGGGCAAGGTGGAACTGACCGGGCCTGGAATGATCTTCAGAAGCAAATCTCATTGCAGTTTGAGGAGTTAAAAAGCAGCGTATTTGCGAAGCTAGTCCAAAAAGTAGGGGATAGAGTTTATTGGGAGAAATGGGCCAAAGATGTAGCTATAATTGCTGAGCGACAGATTGAGCGGATAACATATCTGGTAGGCTCAGATTCTCGTCATCAGAATGAATTTGATAAGTTTCTATCAGGTTTGCAGAAAAATATTAATCCAAGTATCAATCAAGCACAAGCGGTTGAGATGCTTTCACAACACATTATTACGAAACCTGTTTTTGAAGCTCTCTTTGAAGGCTATTCCTTCGTTAAGAACAATCCTGTTTCGATCGCCATGCAAGGGATGATGGAAATATTGGAAGACCAGACATTTGAGAAAGACTCTTTAGCTCTAGAGAAATTTTATGAATCAGTGAAGAAACGGGCTGAGGGTATTGACAATGCTGAAGGGAAACAAAAAATTATTGTCGAACTCTACGACAAGTTCTTTAAGACGGCATTCCCAAAAATGGTTGATCAGCTGGGAATCGTCTACACTCCTGTTGAGGTAGTTGATTTCATTATCAATTCGGTTAATGATATTCTAAAGAAGGAGTTTAAAAGAAGTGTTACAGATGAGAATGTGCATATCCTCGACCCATTTACTGGCACGGGCACATTTATCACCAGACTGCTGCAAAGCGGGCTAATTGATAAGAAAGATTTATTACGCAAATACACATCTGAGATTCATGCTAACGAAATAGTTCTTCTGGCATATTACATCGCAGCCATAAATATTGAAAATGCATTTCATGATATACTTGGTGAAGAGTCTTTCACTCCCTTTGATGGAATCTGTTTAACAGACACATTTCAATTAGGAGAAACGGATGATAGTAATAAGCTATTCTCAGATATGTTTCCCCAGAACTCAGCAAGAGTGGTTGAGCAGAAGAATGCTCCTGTTCAGGTCATTATGGGAAATCCACCATATTCTGTAGGACAAAAGTCAGCAAATGATAATGCTCAAAATCAATCATATGATAAGCTCGATAAAAGAATAGCTGAAACCTATGCGAGCAGAACAAAGGCAACAAATAAGAACTCCTTATATGATTCGTATATCAAAGCATTTCGATGGAGTACAGACCGACTTGATCCAAAAAATGGGGGTATAATCTGTTATGTGAGTAATGGTTCTTGGCTTGATGGAAATGCTCAAGATGGATTTAGGAAAGTTCTAGAAGATGAATTCTCCTCGATTTATGTATTCAATACGAGGGGGAATGCCCGAACCCAAGGAGAGTTGAGAAGGAAGGAAGCGGGCAATGTATTCGGAGGAGGATCTAGAACTCCAATCGCTATTACTCTTCTAGTTAAAAAGCCAAGTGCTAAACCTACAAAGGCTAAAATCTACTACCATGATATTGGGGATTATCTGAAACGTGAAGAGAAGTTGGCAAAGTTGGTAGATTATTCAACAATTCATAATTCTCGATTAAAATTAGACAGAATACATCCAAATGAATCTGGTGATTGGATTAATCAGAGGAATGATGCTTACGAAACATTTATTCCTGTTGGGGAAAAGAAAAAAGATTCACAGAGCAATACATTTTTCGTTCCCTATTATTCAAATGGATTAAAGACACAAAGAGATGCTTGGTGCTACAATTCAAATAAACATCTGCTCAAGAGCAACATTCAGGGATTTCTAAATTTTTATAACTCCGAGCGAACAAGGTTTCAAAAGGTTTTAGAGGTCGATCCAAAAGCCAAAGTTAAGAGCTCTTTAAAGTACTCAGAAAAGCAGATTAGTTGGACAAGAGCCCTTGAATGGGATATTGGTAAAAACAAGGAGATTTTGCTTAATATGGGTACGATTAGACCTACCCAATATCGACCATTTTTCAAACAGTTCCTATATTTCTCAAAATCATTGAATGAAATGATTTATCAAATCCCAAAACTATTCCCAAAATCTGAAACAGATAATCTTGTGATTTGTGTTCCTGCTCCAGGTGGTAAAAATGATTTCTCAGTCATAGTGGCAGATTCAATCCCAGATTTGCACTTCAATGGTGATTCCCAATGTTTTCCTCTTTATTATTTTGAGGAATCAGAAAGTAAGTCTCCAAACTTATTTACTAATCCGAAAGCAAAGGGATTGGTTATGAAGGATGGTATTACCAATTTCATTCTTAAAAGAGCGCACGATCAATATGGCAAGACTATCGGGAAGGAAGAAATTTTCTATTATGTATATGGGTTCTTACACAGTCCTGATTACCGCAAAGCATTTTCAAATGATCTAAACAAGATGCTTCCAAGATTACCACTTGTCGATGACGTGCGAGATTTCTGGAAATTCAGTAAGGCTGGGAGAGCGCTGGCTGACCTCCATATCGAGTATGAGGCTGTTCCTCCATATAAAGGTGTCAAAGTTACTGGAGAGCCTGCAAAATTCTTTGAAGTCACTAAAATGAGATTCCCAAAAAAGGATGAGAAACATACTATCATCTATAATAGCAAAATAACCGTTTCTAACATTCCTGATAAGGCATATCAATATGTCGTAAATGGTAAAAGTGCCATTGAATGGATCATGGAACGCTATCAGGTGACAACACATAAAGCCAGTGGTATAAAGAATGATCCAAATGACTGGGCTAAAGAAGTTGGAAATCCTCGATATATCCTAGATTTGCTTCTAAGTCTCATCAATGTGAGTGTCCAGACTGTGGATATTGTGAATGGTTTGCCCAAGGTGAAGTTTGAGTAGATTGCAATAGATAAGGGGGAGTAATTCACAGAAATGACGTGGAGGGATACAATTATCGAACAAAGCGAGCCTGTTTCAGGAAGCAGCTCAAGCCTAAAGCGTTATACCGACAAAAATAATGACTGAAAAGACATATACATATCATCAGATTGGAACAATCAAATCTCCTCACAAAGAAGCGAAGGGGATGCCCATTCAACCTAGCAGTGCAAGAGGAATAAAAGGTGAAATTGAATTGCTCTCAAAATATTCCGATGGATTGAAAGACTTGGATGGTTTCTCGCATATAATTGTGATATATGATTTTAATAAATCGACTGGCTTCTCACTACAAGCCAAACCATTTCTTGATGATAAAGTACATGGCGTTTTTGCTACAAGGGCTCCCCAACGACCCAATCCGATTGGAATCTCAGTTTTGAAATTGAATGCGATCCGTGACAATAGATTATTCGTTGAGAATGTTGATATGATGGATGAAACCCCGATATTAGATATTAAGCCTTATGTAAGTGTTTTTGATGGTGTCGATGAAGAAATTATTGGCTGGCTTTCTGAGCATATTGATGATGCAGATTTCAAAAAAGCTGATGAAAGATTTGAGTAGAGCGCGGTATAACAAAGGTACTGTAGTCAAAGTCAAGCCGAATATGCAGGATCATAAGGCGTTTCGTTTGACCAAAGATAGTAGATAAGTAGTAACAGTTTTCTGGCAATAGCAACCACACCAGCCTTCTTCGGTTTGCCTCTTTCGAGCATTCTGTCGTAGTAGGTTTTCATATTTTTGTTTGACTTGATCGCTGAGATAGCCGGCATGTAAACAGCCTGTCTCAAGTGATGGTTTCCTTTCTTTGAAATGACGGTTTTACCCCTGGATTTGCCTGATTCCTTGAGGACGACATCGAGACCAGCATAACTGGTGAGCTGCTTTCCGTTACGGATCAAAGCAAAAGCGTCTGTCTCAGCCAGGACCCTTGCAATGGTCATGATACCGATGCCCTTCACCGGGAGAATGTTCTCGATCTTGCCCCATATCTGTAGATCGCTTTTGAGTAGGGACAGGATATTGACTTCGATCTGTTTGATGTGACGGTCATAGAGAGAGACCTGTTGTTTGAGTCGATTGATGGTATCTCTACCAGGTTTGTAAGAGTGGGTCTTTGCATGGATTCGATTCTTTGCATCGGTCCTCAGTTCTGTGAGAGCGAAGTGTTCTCGAGTGAGAAGCCTGAGTTCCTTCATCAGCTCAGATGGTGGCTCCCACTCACTTAAACGCTTCTCCAGTCCCATTTGGGTCAGCATGTGAGCATCTATGGGATCGGTCTTTGATTTAATGGTCAGTGTCTTTGCAAAGTGTTTAGCCTTATTGGGCAGAACAACAATTACACGAGCTCCTTGAGATTTCAGGAAGTAGGCAAGGGCTTCATAATAGACACCGGTAGCTTCCATGAGGAAGTACTGCGGGACCTCATTGATCTGTTGTGATAGAGCGAATTTGTAGAACTGTTTGAACGCTGTAATATTGTTTTTGAAATCTTTGTGCGGGCTGATCTGAGTACGCTGATCCGGGTTGATTGTGCCCACACAGCAGACGAAGGTGTCCATTGACATATCGATACCGATGACTTGTTTAATTGGTGTCATTGTAGGTAGAGTCTCCTATTTTAAGCTTATTGAGATAGGCATGGTTTCTTTGTATTCTTTTCTCGTAGTCTTATGCGGGATTCCTGACTGGCTTGCAGGATCTCTAAGTACTGTTCAGAATTTGAAGAAACTGAAAAAGGGGGAGTGGGGAGATGTTTCTTTGTTACGATATCATTCGAGATGTACCGAGGCTTAGATCTCTCTCCCTCTCCCTTGCCTTAACTCCACAATGTAACTGCTTGAACAGTACGGATAGCACTATACGAGGCTTGAACCTGACCTGCCTAGGGGGACTTGGTTTGCAGTTATGAATATGGAGATACACAATTTTGTTCAAATCCAAGAACCTCTTGAGTGCAGGTTAAGCCTAAGCCGTTAGTTGGGCTCAATTGCACGTGGGAAGAGAGCGTACGCTGGTGTACATGAAGTTATTTGTCATAAAAAAATATTAACAATTGGATTTAACCATCAGATTCAGTAGAATAATTGCAACACTCGGGCACTATATTTAATGACAGTCATGAAAAAAATAAGCAATAATAATTATGGCAAATAGAAGCTTAGGCAAAGCAAAAAAAGTAAAAAATGATGAATTCTACACTCAATTGGGAGATATAGAAAAAGAGTTGCGACATTATGCGGACCAGCTCCGTGGGAAAGTAATATTCTGTAATTGTGATGATCCTTTCGAAAGTAACTTTTTTAAATATTTCGCGATGAACTTTAATCAACTTGAACTTAAGAAATTGATTGTAACTTGTGGGGGCTCCATGCTATTAAATCCACGGAAGTATGAACTGGAACATGAGGATCAAGCGTTTCAGGAAATCATTCACAAAACCATCGATTTCTTTGAATCCAAGGGACTCAAAAAGATCAAAGATGATGACCATCAACGCGTATGGTATGCTGATTTTCTAGAATTCATCAAACAGGAAGAGATCTTCTCAACGCTCCTCACGCCCACAGGCTATGGCGCAGAGAGTTGTCGCTGGGACACCTGGCGGATCGCTCATTTTAATGAGATCCTGGGTTTCTATGGACTGGCCTATTGGTATACCTGGCAGGTTACAATTTTGGGCTTGGGACCCATCTGGATGTCTGATAACGAGGTTCTCAAAAAGCGAGCGGCACAACTGCTGAAAGAAGGCGAGGTCTTTGCCTTTGGTCTCTCAGAAAAAGCGCATGGCGCTGATATCTATTCCACGGAGATGTCCTTGACCCCACAAAAGGACGGGAGCTACAAGGCGAATGGCTCAAAATACTATATCGGGAATGGCAACACTGCCAAGATGGTGTCTACCTTTGGCAAGGTATCTGGCTCCGAGGACTATGTCACCTTTGTGGCGAATTATCAGCACGAAAAATATGAATGCGTCAAGAATGTGGTCAACAGCCAGAGCTATGTGGCTGAATATAGTCTCACGGATTACCCCATCGGCGAAGCCGATATTCTGCATAAAGGTCGTGAGGCTTGGGATGCCGTGTTAAACACGGTTAATATAGGGAAGTATAACCTGGGCTGGGCTTCCATCGGTATGTGTACCCACGCCATGTATGAAGCCATTGATCACGCCTCGAAACGGCAGCTCTACAAGATGCATGTTACCGACTTTCCCCATGTAAAAAGAATGTTCGTAGATGCCTATTCAAGACTGATAGCTATGAAGTTGGTGGCCCTCAGGGCGGCAGACTACATGCGGGTAGCGTCTCCTGAGGACAAACGCTATCTTTTGTACAATCCCGTGGTAAAAATGAAGGTCACCACCCAGGGAGAATCCGTCATCGATCTGCTCTGGGATGTGATCGCAGCCAAGGGCTTTGAAAAAGACACCTTTTTTGAAATGGCCGCCCGAGATATCAGGGCCCTGCCAAAGCTGGAGGGCACGGTTCATGTGAATATTGCCCTCATCGTGAAATTTATGGGCAACTACTTTTTCAAATCAGCTGAATACCCTGAAGTGGGCCAACAGTCAGCGCCTGGAAATGATGATTTTCTGTTTGATCAGGGACCCACCAAAGGCCTGGGTAAAACACGCTTCCACGATTACCGTCAGATTTATGGCCCCGTAAAACTACCCAACGTGAAAATTTTCAAAAAACAGATCCGTGTGTTAAAGATCCTGCTCATGCTGGCCACCCCCAGCAACAAGCAACGCCGGGACATTGACTTCATCATGGCCCTGGGAGAGCTGTTCACCCTGGTGGTCTATGGCCAACTGATCCTTGAGAATGCAAAGATATATAGCTTAAGTGATGATCTTATAGACCAGATCTTTGATTTTATTGTCCGTGATTTCTCGAGCTTTGCGCTGGAACTGTATTCAAAAAGCAGCACCACAAAGCGCCAGGCCCGTCTGTGTACCATGATGTTCTTAAAACCAGAGGTGAACCAGGACCGTTTTACCCGGATCTGGGATGAGGTCTACGGACTGCGGGACCAGTACATCATGAATGGGTGATACCAACAGGGTAGCCCCTGCGGGACATAAGGTCCTCATTTTAAGAGATAAGCCTAAACCTTTCCGATGAATCAAGTTAATATTGGACGTGATTTACTTGTTTTGACTGAATAAAAACCAATCTGAAGGTGTGAAATGGATTTAAAAATAGCCGTTTTGATTGATGGTGATAATATTCCATCTGCTTATATAAAAGAAATGATGGAAGAGATAGCCAAATATGGCAATCCAACCCTCAAGCGTATTTATGGAGACTGGACTAAACCAAATCTCTCAAAATGGAAAAACGTGCTACTGGAAAATGCCATCACCCCCATTCAGCAGTATGGGTATACCACAGGAAAAAATGCCACAGATTCCGCCATGATCATTGATGCCATGGATATACTATATTCGGAGAAGGTTAATGGCTTTTGCCTGGTCTCCAGCGACAGTGATTTTACCCGACTGGCCACCCGACTTAGAGAAGCGGGTATGACCGTCTTTGGTATTGGAGAGAAGAAAACCCCTGAGCCCTTCATCGTGGCTTGCGATAAATTCATCTACATTGAAATTTTGAAGAATCAAGCTGAAGAAAACCAGACTGAAATCACGAGAAGCGAGTCACCTGAAACCAAAAATATTGACAACATTACCCCCAAGGTCATCAAATTGATTTCAGCCACCGTCTCTGATCTGGCAGATGATGATGGCTGGGCCTTTTTGGGGGATGTGGGAAATTTGCTTCAGAAAAAACAGCCCAATTTTGATTCAAGAAACTATGGATTTCAGAAGTTAACGCCCCTGATCAAATCAACCCAGAAATTCGAAATTGAACAGCGTGAAAGTCCGAAAGGACGTTTCAAGCTCATCTATATAAAGAACAAAAAACAGGTCAGACGCGGCAATGCGGCCAAGCAAAAATGACCACAATTCCCCTGGTCTTCGGATGTAAAACAAGGGAAGATCTTAAAGCAAGACCGGCCACTGCGCTTATCGTTACCCCAGGGGTGTTCATTTATGAACAGATACTCCTCCTAAAATGATCCAGTATTGTACGTTGTCAAAGTAATTCGGACAGATATGCTCAGAACTTAAGAGATACATTTGGGCCATCCAAGATGTTACGCGAACACCTCTTGGTGTCGCAGTTTCAAGTTGATTCGCTTCCTCTCCAGAAGCGTTTTTTGTTTAATGATCTGTCGCTGTGTTAAGATCTTCTCCTTTCTTCCAAAGTACATATCCGCAGGAGTCACGTTATCAAGCGACTCGTGCAGTCTCTCATTATTGTAGTATTCTACCCATTTGGCGATCTCCTGTTCAAGGTCACCAGGCAGGTAATAGTTATCCAGTTTGATCACATTCTTCATGGATCTGTGGTATCGCTCGATCTTTCCTT
>Ga0257115_1001513_pt1 | contig 15558 bp, 16 predicted proteins | sample SI112_100mmetaG_FD_194465 | JGI IMG/M metagenome (GOLD analysis project Ga0257115, IMG submission 194465) | Marine microbial communities from Saanich Inlet, British Columbia, Canada - SI112_100m | ecosystem: Environmental > Aquatic > Marine > Inlet | place: Canada: British Columbia | collected...
CGTTCTGTGATAGAAATAAAGTCAATTTTTGATTGCTCAAAAAACTCAATTAATTGATAAAAATCTTTTGGCGAACGAGTGAGCCGATCAATTTTGTAAACAAAAACAATATCAATTTTTTCTTTTTTTAAATCTGCGAGCAGTTCTTGCAAGGCAGGTCGTTCCGTTGTAGCTCCAGAAAAGCCAGCATCAGAATATACTTTGGAAACTTGCCAATTATCTTGACTGGCTATGAACGACCTCATCTTTTGCTCTTGAGCGTCACAAGACGAAAATTCTTTTTCCGCCTGATTGTCCGTTGAGACTCTTGTATAAATTGCGCAATTTTTATAATCCATAATTTTAAAAACACAAAAGGACGACTCTGTCGCAACCAACCTTACCCGAAAGCAAGACTGAACAGAAGCCGCCCTTTTGTGTATAAAAATAAACTTTGTATTTTTATAAAAATTCAGATAATAAGGTTAGTTGCATATTTATTATAGCAAAGATTTGAAAAAACAAAAAATAATCTTAGACCTTTTGTATAATAAATTTCGTAACAAAAATTTTTGATTTTAGGCGAAGCGAAGTTGAAAATTTTGAAGAGTATTTTTCAAAGTTTTTTGCTGAGCTATAGCCGAAATTCAAAAATTTGCAGTGAAGAGGTTTATTTGCAAAAGTGTCTTAACACCCCCGAAAATATTAAAATTTCTTTTTTTCAGAGCCAGAATCGCCAAAATCCGCAGGATTTTGACGAAACGCAAAACCTCGCCACGCAAATGCGTGGCGAGGCAAAACGCTCCCCTCAAAACTTTTTCGCCGACAGGCGAGAAAGTGAAAAGTCGTTTTCTTCCGAAAATCAGAAGTTCGTATCGTTAAACTCGGCTCCCGATGAAAAATTATCTCAAACTTTCACAATTATTTTACCAAATTTAATTCATAAATCCAAAAAACGGAATCTGAAACATTAGCCCACGCTCCGCGTTCGTGGTAACCTCAACGCCAATCTCACACTTTTGGGTTTGTGATAACCCTAATCACGCCAACGACTCCGCTACTCCGCCTTCGCCTCGGCTACAGCGGACAGGCGCTCCGTCGTAAGCAAACCAAAATTTTCTTTTTCTTTTTAAAAAATATGGGGGGCAAAACAAATGAAAAAAATCGTGAAGAAAAATTTTTGGTTTGCAATATAGTGATAGACTTGAAATTAATATATTATTCCTTACAAATCCTAACAACAAATGTCAAGCAAATTTAAAGAGTTCTAGAAAACATAACGCCTGCATTTTTACTAGGAGACCAGTCATGTGAATGCATATTTATATTAACACTCTTATCGTCAGAATTGAATCTTCCAATGTCATAAATCTCATCTGACACTTTATTATATCCAGATGTCCAAGTTTTCGAATCTTTAAGTAATGGTTCTTTGTTGATTTTGTAATAAGCCAAAACATCATATAATACTTCTGCTGGTGTTTGTCTAGTTAGTTTATTAAGTTTAAAATTGGAAAATTGTTCATTACCAACCATCAATGCATAACCGTCTTTATCTGGTTTGAATGTTTCCTCTATTTCATCAATAGCTTCCTTATATTCTTTTGGAAGCTCTTTGTTTTCAAATACTTTGTCTGTAAGATAATCTACCAGTAATTCTGTTTGCTTGCCATACTTTTCGCCTTCCGAACCCGGAATTGGTTCTTTGCTAACCAGCGCCCAATTTTTATTGAGAGTAGTATCTTCCTTGTTAGCATTTTCTAACATACCTACAGCATTGAATTTAAATTCCCCAAATTCATCTTTATACATCTCTTGTATTTTTGAGATTGTAATTGGTTTTTCGTTGAAATCCGCATCAACTCTTAAGATTAAAAATTGGTTTAATTCTTTTGCCTTTTCTAGATCTTCTTTTGAAAAAGGGATTGTTGGCACCTCTTCTGGCTTAAGTTCTATATCAAATGCTTCCTTTATTGCTTCAGGTCCTAAAACATCTTCCTTACCTAAAACCTCTATAGCTTCTTCAATTTGTTTTTTTGTCTCTTCATATTTATTTATATTTTCGTCCATTGGAATAGCTTCTTCATGAGCTTTTTCTTTTAATTCTTCCTTCTCTTTTTCTTGTTTTTCTAGCAAAGAATCGAACTCTTGACGATGTGGTATTTTTTCCATATTTTATATTTTAATTTATAACTTTGTATTATACAGCAGTATAGCATTTCTTATAAAAATACAAAATTGAGCTATACACAGGTTCAAAATATTAAGCTATAATATAATCAATGGAAAATCCGATATTTTCACCAGAAAATAGGAAGTTTATAACTCCGCAAGAAGAGCTGGAGTTTTTGCGTGAAAAGGTTGCAAAGCAGGAGCAAGTTGGACGTGCGACGTCCACATCGTTTGTTCCTCAACTTCCGCCATTGATATTATTTTGTCCGCCCAGTTTATAAGTTCGGGAGTAATCGGTTTACAGATATTTTCAGAGATATCAAAACCTTTTTCTTTCATTACTTCAATTAAGTTGGTTAGACTCATAGATTCATTTATTCCATCAAAATCTTTCAATTTCTTGCCAGTTAAGCCTTCCTTTTCTACCCAAGTACCACATGATTTTACTTCAATGGCATTATTTTTGACATGATTAAAAAGCACCTCTGCAACTTGGCTTCTGAACATATTTCCTCTGCAAACAAATAGTATTTTTGTATTCATGATTTGATCTTACCCATAAATACTTTCTCCAAAATATCGCTCTCAAGAAGTTTTTGTGAAGTGTCCTTTGTTACAATTTTTCCTTTATCTAAAACATAAGCACGGTCGGCTATATCGAGAAGTGACTTGATATTATGCTCTACTACCATAATAGCTGTTTTGTGTTTTTGATTTATTTCTTTGATTTTTGCAAAAACTTCTTTGACTATTTTAGGGGCCAGTCCAAGGGACGGCTCGTCTAAAAGCAACACCTTCGGATCTGTCATAAGTCCTCGAGCAAGAGCAAGCATCTGTTGTTGTCCACCTGAAAGTGTTCCAGATTTTGCTTTTAGCTTTTTCTTTAAGTCTGGAAAAACTTCCAAAACTCTTTCAATCCGCTCTTTGATTATTTTTTTATCTTTAACTATAAAACCGCCGATCTCAAGATTTTCTTTAACAGTTAAGTTAGTAAAAACTCTCCTGCCCTGCGGGACAAAAGCGATTCCACGTTTTACCATTTCGTGCGAAATAGGCGATACTTTTTTCTCATGCCACAACACTTTTCCAGATTGAATCGGTGCTAATCCAAAAATCGCTTTAAGAATGGTTGATTTCCCAGCGCCATTAGGACCCATAAGCGCTACTATCTCGCCCTCATCAAGCGACACAGAAGCACCGTCAAGAGCTTTTACTCCTCCATAATGTACTGCAATATCTTTGAGCTGTAATAGAGTTTCTTCTTGCATTGACCTTATTTTCACACAAAATAGCCCTAAAAACAAACGACTCATCTTGAGATGAGTCGTTTGTTTTCTTGCATTATCTTATTTTAAATCTACTAATTCGCCGTTTTTTATTTCTTTTATTTGAACACTAGGCTTTCTTATACCAAAATCATCAAAAGAAACTGCTCCACTTACTCCGTCAAAACTAGATTTTTTAACATTACTTATCCATTTCTTGCCACTGTTTGAATAAGTATTCATTAAGAGGTTAAAGCCATCATAACTTATATCTGAAAAGACGCTCGCATCTGAACCAAATCTTTCTTTATATATCTTATTGTACTGCTCAGACGGATTTAAATTTATAGTAATAATTGTAGTTCCATTTAGATAATTAAGATTTCCTAAGATTCTTTTATAATCATTGAAGCCAGATACAAAACTACCATCGAAATAGAATTGCGGTTTATTGCCTGTTGTTAATTCAGAAAACCTTTTCATCAGAACTGCTCCTTGCTCAGGTACAGAAAGGACTACCACAGCAGATGGGTTTTTGGCTATAATTTTTGATACAGTAGTTCTTAAATCTTTATTTGCTGGATCCATCTTATATTCATCAATACCGTCTCCATAACCTTCTTTAAAAGCTGTAGCAAACCTTGCCATAAAATCACTGTTCGTGTATACCAAAGCAACATTTTGCGAGTGTCTTTCTTTTGTATATTTACCAAGCTCTATTTCAGCTAAGATATTCCCAGGCATTATCTGGAAAATATTATCATCTTGTGGATCTATCCCTTGTTCACCACCTTGTATAACAGGAAAGTCTTCTTTTGTAACTAGATCATAGATAACATCAATCGTTGCTGATGACGCATTCATTAGCACATCAACTTTATCTACTTCTGTGAGTTTTTTATATGCACTCAATCCTGTTTTCGGATTAAAGCCGTCATCTTCTACGATAAGCTCTATCTTACTATCAGGATGTTCTTTAATATAATTTTCTTTTGCAAGAATAATGCCGTTTCTCCAGCCTTCACCGACAGTGGCATAATCTCCTGTAAGAATAGATATAACACCCACCTTAATTACATCACTAGGAGCATCTTTATTTTTATCAAAAAGTGCAAACCCTGTAACAATAACTGCAACTACTATAATTCCTATAATTATCTTTTTCATATTTAATTTTTATTAATCAATAATCTAATAAATTTCTAAATCTTAATCTCTTTTACAAAATAATCTATTCCACTCATATTACCATTTTCATCAAAATGGTATTTCCCTACAACGCCATTATAATTTTTGATGTTATAGAGATAATCTCGGATTTGTTCAGAATCTTCCCCGACCTTTTCAACAGCTTGCTTTAAGATATAAACCATATCGTAAGTTGCCGCGAGAAAGAATTCTAATGTAGTTTCTCCGTACCTATCTTTATAGTTTCTCAAAAATTCTTTAGCCAGTGAATTTTCTTTATCTAATTCAGGAGCTATTATTACTCTTAAACCGTCCGCATGTATTCCAGCTAATTCAATTGACTTTGAACCAGCTAAAAGTGGCGCACCAAACAAACCTGCATCAATACCAAGCTCTCTTGCTTGTTTTACAATAGTACCACCAGCAATCTCTGTATGTGGATTTATAATAAGTGCGTCAGGATTTGCAGACTTAATCTTAGCCAGAATCGCTCTGAAATCGTTAGTATCTGAAACATAACTTTCATCTATAATAATGGTGCCACCAAGATCTTCAATATTTTTTATTAAAGCATTCTTTAAACTTACTGAATAATCGATACTTCCTGAAATGATTGCTATTTTCTTGTTATTTTTCATAACCTCTTTCGCAAGTGTTTCTGCTCCTACTATTTCTGATGGACCATTATGGAAGATAAAATCCCCAGCGTCTACAACATCAAGTCCTGCCGAACCTGCAGAAAACAAAAGTATTTCATTCTCTTCAATGATAGGCGCTACTGATAAAATGCCTCCTGTGCACATAGCATTGACTATGATTTTTACATTATCAATATTTACTAATTTTTGAACAGCACTCAAGGCATCTTTACCAGTACATTTACCATCTTCATAAATTATTTCTATTTGTCTACCGTCTATTCCGCCAGAATTATTTATTTCTTCTATGGCCAAACTCGCCGCATTCTTTAACGGGACACCAAATGTCACCGCTCCACCACTCAACGGAGCTATAAAACCAACTTTAATTGGTTCAATATTAACTGATTTGCTTGGATTTTTTAATAGGTAGCCAGCTATTAAAACTATCGCAATAGCTACTACACTAATAATTATTTTTTGTTTTTTCATATTTATTTTACTAATTAATAATCTAATTTTGTATTTTAAAGATAGTATTTATATTATATATCACTGTCTTTTGGTAACAATAATGGCAGATTGGACAACTCCAACCTGCCATGTCGGTAAGTTACTTCCTACCCTTACCCTTTGAGCCACTATGGCCAGCAAAAGTAGCAACCATATTTATCACCCCCTTTCTCTCTCGATTGTCATTTAAAGAACTCTCGGGAACTTTCCCTTTCAGAAATTTGAAATTATTCAAATCTCTGAAAGAGAGGCCACTATGAGAGCTGGTTTAATTTAAACTAACTCTCTTCTGCGCATTGCGCGCATGGTGACCCACAAACCACTGACGAATTTGGGTTATAAGGTATTCGCCAACCCCACTGTTTAATTATCGCAATTCAGCTTTGCGAGGATATTCTTTTCAATCATTGATATTTTCTCCTCTGCCGTTAAGCTCGGATCATTATCAAGAAGTTGAAGGTACTTATCCAGTACTAAGGGCATTCCATCAAGTACTTGCCTGATATCTCCCTTGAGAACATTCAATTTTTCAAGATTAACTTCAGCAGACACTTGTGCTGGCTTATTAAAATAAGCCGTAACCCCGATTGCCAATATTACGGACGCTACTAATACTATTCTCCAATTTCTCATTGCACTTCTCCTTTCAAATTCCCAAATTAACCAATTAATATTCAATGTCACAACTTAACACTAATCCATTGGAGGCATGCTTGATTCTGTCAGCCAAGGTTACTGCATCCATTTTTGATTCAATTTCTAAATCAATAGAATAAGCAATATCTTTGGAATCACTTTCATTTTCAATCCACAATTTAGCAATTTTTGCTTTTATGTTTCCATAAAGTCTATATGCCTTTTGTGAGTTAAGAGAAGCTGCAGCCTCCTTCACATCTTTAGCTCTAATATAAGGATTTGTTTCTTGTACCTCAACAATTTCGGGAATCAATAAACCATGAACTCCATCAAAACCTTCTAAAACAAAAGCGCTTTCTTTGTCAGTTGACAGTATAGGAATGGTATGAGCAACAGGTCCTATAAAAGTGGCGTCTGTCTGAAAAAATAACTTCTTTCCTTTTTTTGGTTTAATAGTAATGTCACTATCACCAACTGCCTCTACGATTGTTTCCTTTGCTGTCACTGAAGTTAATTTTCCTAACGTCTCTATAGCAAAATTTCTAGTTGCTGAAGACCAAAATCTTAACTGAATACTAAGAATTTCATTACTCATAATAATTCTCCTTTCAAGAGAAAAGTGTGTAAAAGAAATATTTAGTTTTTATTTAATTTAAAGAACATTCTGTTTCATCCTTTCGGAATCATCAGGCAGGATATACATCCCACTACAGAAAGGTTTTTTAAGAGTCCTTAGCTCTACAAATAGCGTATGCTTTATGTTGCCGAGACGTTTGCGCGCCTTCGCCTATGGGGACTTTTCTTTTGTTCTACTTCACTTTTTTTCTCCTTAGAAAGGTTAAATATAATTCAACTTTCACATAGATTATTAATTTTCTAACAGTTCTCTGACAACTTTTTCGTACGACTTTAATGGGATTTCTTTGTTTTCTACAATTAGTTTGTATCCACCAGACTTGCCATACTTTTCTTTCATCTCTTTATTTGTTAGAATTTTGCCATTATCACGATAGTGACTATAACTATTGACCGGCCAATCAAAAATTACCATAAATCCGTCTCTTTCTCCTTGCTTTTTTAAAAGATGACCCTCATCGAGCTCTTTTTTCCATACTATGTTTTTGTCTGGAGTACCAACAAGCTCATCAGACCTCTTATGATGTTCATAATTACTAACTACAGCAATTTTCGGTTTCTCAACCTTAAACAAAAAGGGAGTTAGTACATCTTTTATAAATTTAAGACCATTGTCCATCAACGGTTTCTCACCACAATTCTCAGGAAGCTCTAAGTCAGAAATGATTACTTCAAACTTATCACTTTCCAAAATACTTTTTGCATCCTGAATATTTTCAACAATTGTTAGACTATAATCTGACAACTGCTCTCTAGCCCAATTAATTTGAACCTGACTATCTTCAACAATTAGCACCTTTGTACCCTTTGTGTTTTTCATTTTAATTCTCCTTTCAAGAGAAAAGTGTGTAAAAGAGCTTCTTTATTTGATTTTATTAATCTTCCTGTATTATACATGAACGGTTTAAAAAGTCAAGTCTAGCATCTGATTTTATGACTAAAAAATACTGGATATATCCTCTAAATAAGCCCTTATTTATACTTATGTACGACTTATCATCAAAATTGTTGACTATTTATTTAGATAGTATATAATAAAAATATGACAATAATAGAAGCTTTGCAAAACTTAGGACTCACAGACAAAGAAGCGAGAGTATACACCGCCCTACTAAAGCGCGGGCAGTGTTCCGCCTACGGCATATCAGAAGAATCAGGTCTAAAAAAACCAACTACCTATGTAATTTTAGACGAGCTTATAGAAAAAGGTCTTGCAAGTCGTATACCAAGAGTAAAAAAACAACTTTTTGTCGCAAAACCGCCTGAAGAGCTATTCGCCATGGCGGAAGAACGAATATCTCTTGCAAAAACCATATTGCCACAACTCAAAGCTATGAAAGAGGGAGGGAAATCAAAACCAAAAACTTTGTTTTTTGAGGGGATGAAAGGGGTTAGAGAAAACTTTAGATGGGAAAATAGAAAGATGAGCGGAAAAGAAACTGTTGGATTTTGGGCGCATTCAGGCGATGCTTCTCCAGAGCTTGTAGAGTTCTTTTTAGAGAATATGGAAGACTTTAAGAAAAACAATAATAGAATGAAAGGTCTTGTGCCTGATGATCCTAATTTCAAAAGATTTAGAGAGACGGATAAAGAGTATAATCGTCAATTAAAAACCATACCATTTAGTGAATACTCTGCTAGCACTTCTGTGACTATTGGTGATGATTTTATTTCTTTCTTTTCATTTAAAGATTTACAAATTACTCGTATTGAAAATAAAAAAATAGCTAATACTATGCGACAAATCTTTGAAATGGTGTGGAAATGTAGACCAGAAAAATCTGAGGGTGCAGAGTTTTAATATTATTCTCCCAAATACGCCTCAACTACTTCTCTTTTCTCCAAGACTTTGTGAGGCTCGCCTTCTGCGAGGAGTTTGCCCTCGTCCATTACGAATACATGGTCGGAAAGCTCTCGGATTAAGTCCATATTATGTTCGATTAAAATTACGGTTTTACCTTTTTGTTTTAATTCTTTAATTATACCAGAGACAATTTTTACCATTTCAGGAAACAGTCCTGCAAATGGTTCGTCTAGTAAAATAATTTCCGCATCCACCCCTAGCACGCGAGCAATCTCTAAAAGCTTTCGTTGACCATATGAAAGATTGACTGCTAATTGATTTCTCTTTTCCCAAAGTCCTATTTTTTCGAGAACTTCTTGTGCTTTTTTCAAATGATATTGTTTATGTTTTTCAAATAAAGAATTGAAAACATTTCGCTCTGTCAGGACGACAAGGATATTATCTAACACAGTCATCTGCTCAAAGAGCCTTACCTCTTGAAATGTTCTCGTAACTTCATAAAAACCAACTTGATACGGTTGTATTTTAGACAATTCCTTACTTCCGTTGAATGAAACCACGCCGTCGTCAATCTTAATCATACCACTTAGGAGGTTTATGAGTGTCGTCTTTCCTGAACCATTTGGACCTATAATACTGGTGATCTTACCTTTTTCTACATCAATAGAAAGATTATTAACAGCATTAATACCGTCAAATCGTTTCGTTAAGTTTTTTGTTTGAAGTACTGACATAATTTTAAATCAGAGCTTATATTCCCCCAATAACCCCTGTGGTCTATATAACATCAATAATACCAGAATTAAACCATAAATCACCTGTCGCATTTGAGCAGCGATGTCTGGTGGAAAACCAACAAATCGGAGAGCCTCTGGCAGTAAAATCAAGAAAAGTGCTCCAAGTATTACACCACGCATATTTGAAAGTCCTCCAAGTATGATAATCGCCAAGATAAAGATTGACTCAAATACTGTAAACGATGAAGGGTCTACGAAAGTAATATATGAAGCAAAAAGTGAACCCGCAACTGCCGCCATTCCCGCGCTGATAACAAAAATAGTTAGTTTGTAATATGCAGTATTGTATCCGAAAACTTGAATTGCTTTTTCGTCCCCACGAATCGCTTTAAGCACTCTGCCAAACGAAGAATTGACAATGAATTTTGAAATGTAGAAAATTAAAACAAGTATTATTAAAGATAAAATCAAAAATGACAAATTGGAAGAAAAATCAAAGCCAAACAATTCTGGACGAGAAATTCCTGGTATGCCAAGAGGACCTCTAGTCAAACTTTGCCAGTTTAAAAATAGCGCAAAAATAATTGTGTTAAAGCCGAGTGATGCAAGAGCGTAATAGTCGTTATCAAATTTACTTAATACAATTCCTATCAAGAAACTTGCGACCATGGCTACAAGTATGCCAATGATTACAGAGAGAAAAAACCCTATTCCTGTTGTAGTCAAAAGTATTGCTGTAGCATATGCGCCCAAGCCATAAAACGCAGCGTGTGTGACAGACAGAAGCCCAGTATAGCCAACAATTAGATTTAAACTCACACCCAGTGTTGCGTAGATTGAAAATAATATTGCTAAATGAATAAAGTATTCCATATTATTTGTTTATGATTCCGCGTGGGCGAAAGATTAAAAATAGAATCAGTAAGATGAAAGCTATTGCATCTTTCCATTCTCCTGATATATGCCATATACCAAAGTTCTCCACAAAGCCCAATAGAAATGCTCCAATAAGCGCTCCATAGATACTTCCAACCCCGCCTATTATTGCGGCGATAACTCCTTTTAGGAGTAATGCAAATCCCATTGTCGGCTCAATACCTGTATCAAAACCAACTAGAACACCACCAAGTCCTGCAATTGCTGAACCGATGAAAAATACATAGCCAATGATTCTATTAGTATTTATACCTACAATCTTTGCCACCTCTTCATCATCACTTACTGCCTTGATCGCTTTACCGAACATTGTGTATTTTAGAAGCAGTATAAGACCAATTGTGATAGCTATTGCAGAAATTAGAATTATAAGTTGCGTTTGAGTGATAACGCCGCCAAATATTTCATAGATTCTTTGCCCGCTCACATTTTGGGAAAGTGTCTGAAATTGCGAAGTAAAGAGTATTGCGATAATTGCCTGAATTGCTGTAAAAAGTCCAAGTGATGCAACGAGTAAAACCATGTTGGACGCTTTTCTTTTTCGTAAAGGAAGATACACCAGTTTATCAAGCGCGTACCCGATAAGACCTGCGAGTAATACACCGATTACAATACTTAAAGGTAAATTCCAACCTAATGTTTTTGCAAAATAGAAAACAGAGTATCCGCCAATTGCCGCCATTACTCCGTGAGATAAATTAAAGAATTTTGTCGCTCCGTAAATCAAGTTAAAACCAAGCGCAATAAGTGCATAGATAGATCCTGCAATAATGCTGTTTAATACGAGTTGTGGGATGATGTCCATATTATTTATTTCAGAAGTTCATAAGACGATACTCTAATAGCTTTCGCCAGTTTCGTAATTGTCGAAAGTGTTGGATTTGTTTTACCATTCTCAATATTACTTATAAATCCACGACTAACCCCAAACGACCGCGCAATATCTCCTTGAGATATTGTTTTTTCTACTCTGATGCGTTTAAGATTTTTTCCAAGCTTTTCCGATTCACTTTTCATTATCCACAGTATATCGGTTGGTATAGTATATCACAATGGTATACTATACCATACCAGTAGTTATTAGATAAGGAACGCCTCAAGTCGTTGAGGTGTTGCCGAAAAATCGCCATAAGGTCTTGAGAAATACATCATTCTCTCTATGTTCATAGAACATCACAGAAAGAATAATATATTAATCTCAAGTCTGTATATTTTGCAAAACAAAAAAATCTTTTCCTTTTTAAAAAACAAAAACGGGGGCAGAAAACGTTCCCATTTTGTCCAAGAGCGTAGCGATTGGATACAAAATGCAATGCTGGGAGGCATGAGCCGAGCAGTGACGAAATAAGTAAAGAAATTTTTTTGTTTTGGTTACGGTGGAACGCTCCCTGTTTGTCTAAGAGCGAAGCGATTAGATACAAATAGCAGTGCAGAGCAAGCGGAGCCGTTGGGGCGACAACATTACCACGGACTCGGGGCGTAGTTTGTTCATTGAAGCTACCACGCGCGCGGCGCGTGGACTAATCGTCAAAATCCTGCGGATTTTGATCATACAATGTTCGAACTTCGTCCAAGAAACACCGCCAATTTGTACTTTTGCCAGAAACGACAGAATACTGAGTGTCGCAAAGCGATACCGAATGCCATTTTTTGGCGATACGCCAAGGTTTTTTTAAAGACACGCCAAAGGCGCGCTCGGCGATGTGGGGGTTCGTTTAAGCAAAGCTCAAAACAAAACAAAAGTTTTGCAACCAATATTTTTGTTCGCCCTGTCGGGCGATGTAAAGCAATTTTTAATTTCAATTATCCAAAAGCAAAGTTTTCAATATTAAATATGAATAATCTAAATCATCAAACCAAGAAACTCTTTCTCTATGCTCGCAAATCTACAGACGAGCCAGAGCGACAGGTTTTGTCTATTGAAGCCCAGCTCTTTGAGTTGCAAGAATATGCAAAAAAGGAAGGTCTGAATATTGTACATGAATTTATAGAGAGCAAGACGGCCAAAGAGCCGGGCAGAGATATTTTCAATGACATGATCGCTCGCATAGAGAAAGGAGAAGCGGAAGGAATTTTAGCGTGGCACCCCGATAGATTGGCGAGAAATAGTATAGACGGAGGCAAAATAATTTATCTAATAGATACAGGTAAAATATCCACACTAAAATTCCCAACTTTTTGGTTTGATTCCACTCCGCAAGGAAAGTTTATGTTGAATATCGCTTTTGGACAATCGAAATACTATGTTGATAATCTTTCGGAAAATATTAGGAGGGGTATTCGCCAGAAGCTCCGCAATGGGATATGGCCTGCGCGCGCTCCTCTTGGATATGTAAATGATAAGGAGAGAAGGTGTATTGTAATAGACAAAGAAAAAGCAAAGCATATCCACAAGGTCTTTGAGTTTTACGCTACTGGCAAATACCCTCTGTCTGGAATCCAAAAGATTATCAACACAGTTGGCTTGGTTGGATATAAAGGAAAAACGCTTTCCGTCTCAAATTATCAATATATTCTCAAGAATCCAATATATTATGGAGTAATCAGATACAATGGAGAATTGTATGACGGAAAGCATAAACCGATTATCACAAAGAAACTTTTTGATACTGTTGCCGAAGTGATGAAAAGAAAATCTAAACCGCAGGTGCAAACATTAAAGCCGTATATGTATCGTGGATTTTTTCATTGTGGCGAATGCGGATGTTTTATCACTACTGAAACGCAGAAAGGACATAATTATTTGAGGTGTACTAAAAGAAAAAATCCTTGTTCGCAGAGATATACAAGAGAAGAAATCATCACTTCTCAGATTCAAAAGGAAATCAAAAAAGTTTCTTTGTCTTCCTCTTGGGTGGATGTGTGCGTGCAAGAATTAGAAAAGGAACGCACACAGAAAAAACAAGCGGAAAGCTCTTTTACATTGAAGCTCCGAAATGAACTTGTAGAGATTGAGCAGAAGTTGGATAGTTTGCTTGATTTGCAATTAAGTGGAGCACTATCGCAAGATGAATATATTAGCAAAAAGCAAAAAATGCTCAATCAGAAAATCGACATTTCGGAGAATTTATCCGCTTCAACACAAAAGAGCAATAATCGGTTCGAACCCTTGATTAATTTTCTAAAAGCCACCAACCAAGCCGAAAAAATTGCTTTACAAGAAAATCCCGAACAGGGTCGGGATTTTCTCAAAAAGATTGGTTCGAACCCCCACATCGCCGAGCGCGCCTTTGGCGTGTCTTTAAAAAAACCTTGGCGTATCGCCAAAAAATGGCATTCGGTATCGCTTTACGACACTCAGTATTCTGTCGTTTCTGGCAAAAGTACAAATTGGCGGAGAGTAAGGGATTCGAACCCTTGAAGGGTTTTACCCCTTACCTCGTTAGCAGTGAGGCGCTTTAGACCACTCAGCCAACTCTCCAAATACTTAGATAATATAACACCTTTTTACTCTTTTTTCTATCTTATTATGTAGTATTATAGAGTAATAAAATAAATTAAAATCATGATAACAATAGACGATTTTGCAAAATTAGATATACGTATTGGTAAGGTAATATCCGCAGAGCGGGTGCCCGAAGCAGACAAGCTGCTAAAACTTGTCTTTGACTTCGGTGAGGAAGAACGGCAGGTTATGGCAGGGATCGCAGAGCATATTGAAGACCCAGAGACGCTCGTTGGTAAAGAAATGCCAGTAGTAGTAAACCTTGAGCCCCGCAAACTGCGTGGCTATGAAAGCCAAGGTATGATACTTGTAGCAAACGATGCTGGTAGCCTCACGCTCCTCCACCCAGCTCAAGAGGTAGCACCCGGAAGTAGCGTAGGATAAATTAATATGCCAACACTTTCTAAAAAAGTCGCGCAAATGTTCTTAGTGGCACTTCCCTATACTACAGATGAAAAGGAGCTTTTTGATACTGTAGAGAAGTATATGGAAATAGGTGTCGGCGGGTTTATGCTTGGCATCGGTGGTAAACTACCATACGTACAGACAGACGGCGTAGTAGACACCACAAAACTAAAAACTCTAATAAATAAATTAAAACAATCAGACCCTACGCTGTTTATAGCGATAGACGGTGAAGGTGGGAGCTTGTTTAATCTTTTTGAAAATATTTCGTCACTAAGACCACAAAGAGATTATGGTCTAGAATATGAAAAATCTGGAAGCACACAGCAGTATGAAAAAGACTTAGATGAATATATAAAGATTATGAAAGAAGTTGGTATAAATATGAATTTTGCGCCAATCTTTGGTAGCGCAAAAAAAGGATACGAAGGATACTTAAGTGCATACAATAGAGCGTATTCCGACAAAGACGAGACAGTAAAGAGGTTAAGTAGTATTGCAGTTAAGAAGATGCAAGAAAATGGAATAACCGCTGTAGGTAAACATTTCCCAGAATACGGCTCCATAGACGAAAACCCACATACCCACCTTTCAAAAATAGAAACTTACGATGAGAACGATACACTTAGTTCTACTATGTCAGAAGGTATTGTGAAAGTTATTATGAAAGGCCATGTCCTCTCGCCTATTGATGAAGATGTACCAGCGACGATCTCAGAAAAGGTGGAAAAGTATATAAGAGAAGACTTAGGATTTAAAGGTCTTTCAATGACTGACGAGATCTTCATGCATTCTCTAAGTAGATATTATGATGATTTTGGAGGAGATGCAAACCATACTAAGAGAGTAGTCGCAGCAGCTAAGACAAACGACATTATACTTATGAGTTATCCTAAGCAAAAGCATGGAAACGGGACGATATTACAGGTAGAAAGTCATGACCATTTTGAGAAGCTACACAGTGCAGTATTAAAAGCCACAGAAAACGCCGACATAGATAAATCTAAAATCAATGAATCCTTTGATAGAATAATGGAACTTAAAAAAATATAAAAAAACCTCTTCACATAAAGTGAAGAGGTTTTTTTATTTAAGAATTAAATCTCATTAAATGATGGAAGTATCCTTACCTCAACAGATTCCTGAACTTGAGTGTTATTAAATGCAGTACAATCAAGTGTGAATGTAGTTGCAAATTCAAGAG
>Ga0257115_1001516_pt1 | contig 15536 bp, 14 predicted proteins | sample SI112_100mmetaG_FD_194465 | JGI IMG/M metagenome (GOLD analysis project Ga0257115, IMG submission 194465) | Marine microbial communities from Saanich Inlet, British Columbia, Canada - SI112_100m | ecosystem: Environmental > Aquatic > Marine > Inlet | place: Canada: British Columbia | collected...
AAATTTTTTTTAACAATGATATTTTTTTCATTCATCCATTGTGATGTTTCATTATCCTTGGTCGGCCCAAAAATTGCAACAGTCGGTACTTGGAATGCTGCAGCTACATGCATAGGGCCGCTATCACCAGTAATAAATAAATTTAGATTTGAAACCTTATTTATTAATTCTGAAATAGTAGTCTTTCCCGCTAAGTTTTTATAATTAGTCACGCCACTTTCAATAAGTAAATTTTCAATATCGCTTGCAATATCAACTTCACCAGAGCCGCCAAAAATTACAATATCGTACTGACTAGATAATTCACTAGCTACTTTAGAAAATTCTTTCGGATACCAGCGTTTAGCACTACCATATGAGGCGCCAGGATTTAGGCCTAAAGTTGGCTGATGGTTGATGACTGATGGCTGATGGCCGTTTGTATAGAGCTTTAATTTATCTGGGCTGGTGTCAATTCCAAGACTGTCATTAATAAAATTGTTATATTTTTTGACTTGATGACCTACTTTATACTTATTTTTATCAAATTGATATTTGTTTTTAGCTGATAGTAAAAATTTGAAAAATTTTGTACGGAATGAACTTCTAAACGAAAAGAATGCATCAAACTCACCTAAACTCTTTGCAGTTTTATATAAATAGGAATATTTTTTATCTAAAACAATCATTTTTACCGCTTTTGGATGGTTTTTCATGGATTCAATCGAAACAAAAGAACCAATAAAAGTAATTTCCACATCATTGTAAAAATTTACGATATTTTCGATAGAAGGGGTTGCCATGACACAATCGCCCAACCAAGTTGGTAACTCGATCAATACCGCTACCTTATTTACAGCGACACCCAATCTAATACCTTTTTTCACTTGTTAGGCATTAACAGATCATCCCATTCAAACCCTTTATGAATAGCCTCAGATAAAGCTAAACAATAATCTTTTCTTGATAAAAAATTATTATTATAACTAACACTGCCTATATGATGCCACCGGCCATCTAATAATTGTAAATTATCAAATATTCCGACTTTTGGAATTTCTAAACTCACTCTGTCTTTCGAAGAAAAATTCAAAATTTTTCTATCATAAAATTTATATAACGATTCATAATTACCGCCACCTGTATCCAGATCACGTGAAAAATCGTACATAAAATTCATTTTTATGTTTTTTGTTGCACTGTATCTAAAAAGAGTGTAACCAGCCCATATAGACCACGACCCTGGATCAGTACGTGATTTATCTTTGAGCAAGCCGTAAAAATCTTGACTTCCAAGTATTTTTGAAATACTTAACTTCTTAATTGGAATCATATCATGGTCAATAAACGTAAAGCTGTAAGGCTTAATATTTTTAACTACATTGTCATAAATCCACTGCATCGCTAAAGCATGCGACCTATTAACATGTGTAGTTGGGTTTTTAGGTAAAGGCAAATATAAAGTGTTACTTCTCTCACAAACTTTCTGGATTTCTTTTCTAGCATTTAAATCTTTAGAATTGTCAAAAACTAGAATAGTTGCATCAGTCACATATTTATCAGACATATAAAGCAACCACTCTAACACCCAAGGTTGTTCAAATGCAGTAACTAAAATTATATTTTCATCTTTTAATGACTGACATTTAATTAAGAAATCATCCAATAAATTCTGTTTTTTTTGAATATATAAATTTAATACAAGTTTATTTCTAAGATGTTTCCATATAAATTTAAGTGGCTTGAATCTTATCCAACTGGAAAACGGGTAACTTGATAGTTCTTTCATTATGATACGAATATAAAATATTTCAGCCAATTATAAAGCAATATTTAAAAATAATGCTATAAAGCGTGTATATTAACTTGTTCAATATCTCTAAAACCATTTACACATGACAAAAATTGGTCAATCTGCCAAAACACAAACATACAGGTCTCAAAATTTTATTGACTCTTACTTTAAAGGAAAAGTTATTGATATCGGCGGCGGCGGTGACCCGCTTAATAAAAAAGTAGAGGTGTTTGACTTAAAAAATGGAGATGGGGATGCTCAATTCATCCTCAAATATCGGAAGGCAGAATCATACGATTGTGTAAACAGTTCTCACTGCTTAGAACACATGAAGGATGTGCCAGCTGCGTTAGATCAATGGTGGAGTCTAGTTAAGCCTGGTGGTTATATGATTATTGTTGTTCCACACGAGGATTTGTATGAGCAAAAAATATGGCCATCAGCTTTTAATAGGGACCACAAAGCTACCTTCAGATTGAAAACTAATGATACATGGTCACCGATATCATATGATATATTTAAACTAGTCTCGAATCTTCCGGATAGTGAAGTTATTGATAGTGAGGTTCAAGATTTAAACTACGACTACGATCTACTTGGCAAAAAACTTGGAAAAATTTCTAGGAAGCTCCATAAGTACTTGAAATCAAAAAATACTATAAAAAAAATGTTTGCATATTTTTTATATAGAAATTTTTGGATAAAAAGTAAAAGAAAATCTGGGGTGCCAATAGATCAAACTCTCGGAGATGCTATGGCTCAAATCCAGATTATTGCTAAGAAGTCATTAAAGCGCTAAAGATAAAAAAAGTTACAATCTAAATATAATCATTAATTACCTCTAGAGTTTTATTCAAATTTTCCTCTATTGAGAAAAGCTTAGATTTTTCTCTATTCTTTATCTGTTCTTCCTTTAAATTAGTTTCGTTACTAAGCAAGTTGTCTATACTTTTGACAACTTTATTGTCCTTAGGACTATCCATAATAAACCTCTTATCTAAAAGCTCACTAGCACCATTCTGACGTGTAGTAAATACAACATTCTCAAAGTTCATAGCCTCTAAAACAACATTAGAAAATGGCTCATAATGTGTGGGGAGAAGAAAAATATCGCTAATAGCGTAAAAATCATCTACATCTTCTCTAGGTCCAGTGAATATCACTTGATTATCTATATGCAATTGTTGGGATAAATTTATATAAAAATCAATGTCCTTTTCTTTACCTATAACAAATGCTTTAATATCTGGGGTTCTTAATTTAGAAATAATTTGTAGAAACTCCTTAACGCCTTTTCTTTTGAAGCCACTACCAACATAAAGAATAATGGGTTGATTTTTCTTTATCGTAAACTCTTTAGAAAGTTTATCAAAGGACTTTTTATAATCAAATTCTTTTAACTTAATCCCATTATAAATAATTTTTATTTTTTCAGATTGAATGCTATAAGTATCTATAATTTGTTGCTTAATCATATGGGAATTAGCGACAATACATTTTGATTTATTAAAGCAGCGCTTTTCTAAAAAAATATAGGTGGGGTGTAGTAAATTGGTTTTAGACTTTTTCTCGGTCGATAAAAATACCTTGTGAACGCCATCTCCTGCTCTATAAATATCAGGGCAAGTAACCCTATCTAGAGAAAAATAAAATTTCTTTTTTTTAAAAAAACAAATAGAAAAATTAAATAATATTACTCGCAGCCAAGATGGTAAAAACTTTGGCAATGTAGAATTGATAATCTGATAATCAATTTTATGTTTTGATAGCTCTTCAGATAAACAGGATAAGTAGTTTTCTGCGCCGCCAAATTTAGTTTTATTAGACCTAACAAAAAATACTTTTTTACCTAATGTGCGCACTAGATTTTCCTTTAATCATAAAAAATAAACTTATTCCGAGTATTATCATATATTGAAGAAAAACATGATCACGCATATTTGTATCAACAAAACTTCTACTAAACATCCCCATAATAATAAATAGTGTCATAATCGAAAAATAATTATAAGATTCTTTAAAATTATTGATTGATACTTTGACCACAATATAAACGAATACAAGCCAAAGCATCAATCCTGGTATGCCAATACCAATCGTAAGAGAGAGAATGGCACTATGTGAATCTCTGCCATGGTATTCTTTTTTTCCATATTCAGGATAGATTTTTTTAAAAGCACGGCCAAATGAATCCCCCCCCCGTAACCTATCCCAAATGGATCATTCATAATAAAATCTACTGATTTTTTTGCCCGAAATATTCTAACATAATTGGACCCACCAACAGCATACCCACTCTCTGTTATTGGCATTTGAGCTGAATGATCAACCCAATGTTTACTGTTGGCTGAATTAATGGCTAAAGGCACTGTTTCTATTAATTTTGACCATCTAGGGTCCATTGCAATATTGTAAGCAAGCGGTGTACTAAGGATTACTATTAAACTTGTGGCGATTAGTCTGCGTTTTTGCTTTGAAAATTCATTGTTCTTATACAAAAAAACAACGGCAGAGCCAACCCCTAAAAATACTAATGAAATATCGCCCAATCTCAAGCTTTCTATATATGTGCTAATAATACAAAAGACCAATAACAAGTACAAAATACCATCTGAAATTAACAAAATACGTTTCTTAACCCTTAGCCTATATACTAACTCTGATATGGACATCGCTAAAAGAATATTTGTAATATAATTAGCGGCTGTAATATGCTTAATAAACCCCCCATATCTCCTTAAAATTTCTCCAGAATTCCACAATCTGTCAAGTGCAACCAAGTCAATATAGAGGATATGTAGAAACATTGAGAAGAATAAAATAGTTACAATGGTTCTTGCCGAAACTATTTTGCTTTTATGAATAAAATTGGCTAGTAGTATTCCCACAATAAAATACATTGAAGCATAAAAAAGATGCTCTCTAAAGTTCTTTAATGACCATTCAGGAACCTCTGATAAATACATAGAATGAAAGAATGCATAGAGCAGAAAAACTAGCAAAGCGAATAAAATTATCAATAAATCTTTATTTGGCTTTAAGATATCTAAAAAATATTTTTCTTTAAAAAAATTAATAATTAAAGCGAAAATTAATATACTAATTAAAATATTCCTTAAGGCAATCGTACCAGAAACAGGAAGAATGAACATTAGTAAAGAAAACACTGATAGTATTAGCTTATTCATAAGTGATTATTAAGTAGAATCAAAACTCAGGGGGATTGTAGCAGTTGTATAACATGTGAGAATACTTCATCAACAGATATTTGCTCCATACATACAGCGTTCTTGCATCGTTTATCGATACATGGCGTACATGTTTTAGGTTTTTCAATAAAAATATGTGGCACATTTGGGTCGATTGGATTAGAGCTTGAAGCTATGCCTGCAACAGAAATGGCAATTGTCGGAACTTTTAATGCGGCAGCTATATGAAGTGGTCCTGTATCGGGTGTAATCAATAAATCAAGTAAGTCAATTAATGCTGCCGCACTACAAATGTTAAATTTACCTGATAAATTCATCAATCTACTGTCAGCAACACTTTTTTCTACAATATTTGTAATTTCTCTTTCTGAACGAGACCCAGTTAAAATTATTTTAATATTTTCGTCGTAGTCTAGAATCTTTTTTGCTAATAAAATCCAGCTATCATTCAACCACATTCTACTGGGCGTTGATGCGCCAACTTGTATCCCAATATATTTAAAATTTTCTTTTTTTACAGATTCTACAACTGGCTTACGCCAACTACTCTCTATAAAAATATCCATTTGATAGTCTTTTTCATTTATACCAATATATTCGAGTTGTTTTAGCCTAGTATGAATTGTGTGCTTTTTATAGTCCCTAGAAATAGGACTATTTAGGTGTAAATGATTAAATTCATTATTATTATTAGGAACCCTTACAATATATTTACTGCCAATACAATACGACAGCGGAGTTGCTTGTGGCTCATTAGAATTCATTATTAATGTGACATCAATATTGCATCTCTTCAATTTAATTATTATCGATAGAAAATTACGCCATTTCCCACGGTAAGTGATCACTTTATCTATATTTGGATTAGTCTCAAATAACTTGTAATTGCTAGGATTAAGTAACGCTATAATTTTTTTATCGGGATAGTGTTTTTTTATTAATTTGATAGCAGGTGTTGCAAATAAAGTGTCACCTATCGCAGTATTAGATATAACAAGAATATTTTTAATTTTATCCACATCAATTTTCCTATGGGATATGGTTTTATTCTTTAAATAAAATCTAAAAAATATTCTAAAAATATCAATTTTCATTTATATTGCCCATACAATTTTGTAAATCTAATGCTAAATCATACAAAACATATTGATTGTTAAGCTTGTTCTTTCTTTCTTTTTTAGAATTTCCTAGCTTGCTTATAACAAGTGAACCAACAATCTCTTTAAATTTATATTTTTCACAAAAAATTCCGAGCACTTTTTCTCTTTCTTTGGTAGAAAGGTTTTTTAACAATGAGATCAGTAATTTAGCCACCTCTCTCCTGGCCCAAAGATCTGTAGACTCATACTCTCGACCCATTTCGAAATCTATATGGAATATTTTCTGGTCGCCATACATAATATTTCTGAGATTGGCATCAATATGGCACAATCTAGGCTCATTATGCTTAAAAGCCAATTGATGCCTATAATTTAAATCATCAAATAATTTGGAAACTATACTAAAATCAATAGTTTTTTCAAAAATTTTAAAAAGAGTTTGGCCCTTGATAATGGACAAATGTAACTCGGAATCTTCTCTTGAAATCACACTGGGTACATTCAAGCCATAACTTTCCCACAACTGAAGGGCTTGATATTCAAACTCTAATCTTTTATATTTATTGTAATATTCAACAGGCTGCCTAACTCCAATAAAATCCAATGTAGATCTTAAGTAATACCTCCAAAAGGGTGTTTTTGGTCCGTAAGTCTTGATGAATGTTTTATTGGTCCTCTTGGCGTGGTTAAAACTGAGAGACACTAGGCTGGACCCCTTCTAAAATGGATTAAATTATTAAGTCTATATAGTAATTTCTTTATAAAACCAACAATGCCTTTTTTCTTTCTCAGCCTTCTTGGTCTACTAAATTTGATATCGCCACCATTATCTTTATTAAAATTTAAGGTAATGTCTTTTGGTTCGACCATGCAATACTCCTTCTCATACATGAACTCATAAAGCTTAGTTTGCAACTCATTCGATGTTAATCTAGAAAAGTCTTTATACTTATCTGGTATTTTTATTTTATGTATTAGGGCATGGTAGAGTAACGAAAAATATTGGTTCTCATTATCCATAACGTAAAAACCTTTACTATGCAATACTCTTTTAGTCATACAGTCTTTTTGCCAAAACCGATCAAAATAATTATCGCCAATATACCTTAAATCTATATCTATATCTTTTCCGTCGATAGTAATCTTATAATTCGCCCTCTCTGTGCCTTTTGACATCTTGACTGCATTTGAAAATAATGAAAATTTTTCACGATTAGTTACTAAAAAATCTATATCATCAATTGCTTCCAAATCTTTGCTCAAATCGTTGTAATTCCTAAGAATTAGATAAGGCTCAACTGCGTTTATAAAATAAAAAAAATGTTCTAATGATTTCCAACCATAGGCGCCTGTTATATCTCTTTTAATTTTTGTTACCTCTCCAGACCATTCCTTATTGTGTTGTTTTTTATAGTCTTGTAAATTGATGCCCAAAAGTAAACTCAGGTCTCTATTAGTTTCTATTTCATCATTGCTGCCATGTATACCAAATCGTGTATTAAACTCTCTTCTAAAGCTCTTTTTCAAATCAAAAAAGTTCATATTAACCTGTTCTACACCCCTAGCTGTTGGCCTGAAAGCGTATTTTGGGTTGGTATCTTTAAAAACAATTAATCTAAATTCTGAATCATCATCCGCTTTCTCCTTAACTGATTTGGTTGATAATCGATCGCCATAAAAACGATAAAAATTTTGATAAAAAATCTCCTTATTCCACTGAATATCATAATGCTCAATTATTATAAATCGATCTTTTAACTCTCGTGTAATAGCATCTACATGCTTTAAATGTCTTGGCCATATTACTACTAATCCTAACTCACTCATGATTTCATCTTAAAAATTAAATTTATTTTATCTTTGATTTGCTCCAAATTTAAACTCATCAAACAGTCACTAACCTTTGTTCCATTGCAGCCATCCTTTCCACAAGGCTGACAATCTCTCGACTCAGAGATTACTTGATGTATACCCATTGATTGCATCCCGTTCTTGTTATTATAACTAGATTGCATCAAGTTGTTGTCCCATGGGCCCCATTGATGAGCGCCACTAGGACCAAAAAAAGCAAGGACAGGCACGTCATTTGCGGCGCTTATATGCATAATGGCTGTATCTACGCCAATAAATATCTTGGATCTTTTATTAAGTACTGCCGTTTGCCTTAGTGATAATTTACCACTTAAGTTAATTGGGTCAGATCTGCAAAATTTTAGAATACTATTAACTTTATCAATCTCATTATCGATTGGGGCTGCTGTAATTACTACTTTAGTTTTTAATTTCAATTCACAGTAATCAATAATTTTTGCCATAGTCTGATCTGCTATACACTTAAACATCCATCTAGAAACAGGGTGAATATGAATAAAACTATTAAGGCTTAACAACTTGTCATTAATAACCTTTTCATCGGATTTACTCCAATATATTCTTACTTTCTTGTTAGTAACTGGAATATGTAACAAATACAACGGATCAATGTTTGTTTCTAATGTGTGTCTTGTGCCTTGATCAGGCATATGATGGGTAAAAGCCCTTTTCAGAATTTTATTTTTATTAGGGTAACCAATTCTAATTGCTGCATTTGACAGCCATGCAATTTGTGCGCCTCGATCTCCCTTAGTTAAATTAATAACTAAATCATATTGTCTTTCTCTAAAACTCCAAATAAAACCAAACTCTCTCCAAATTCTTTTAAAAATAGTTAAAGACTTAATGCTCGTTCTATCATAAACAATTACTTTGTTGATATGCGGATTCTCATCAACCATTGACTCGGTGCCTTTATTAACTGCAATATCAATAGTTGAATTTGGATAATAAAGTTTTAAATTACTTAATAGTGGAGATACAAGCAACACATCGCCAATATTTCTAAATTTTAGTATAAGAATCTTCACGTAATAAATTGTAGAAATTGATTAGCTCTTGATTCCCAAGTATAATTTTTTGCAAAATCTTTACGAACTTGAATATTGAAATCTTCATCCTTCAATGCTTTTATTATCCCTTTAGCAAAGGATTGTGGATTTTCTGGCACTGCATAATAAACTAAAGACTCATCAATACTACTCTCAATTGATGGTAATCTTGATACTACAACCTTTAATCCAGAGCCTAAATATTCATACAACTTAAGCGGGGAAGTAAATAGCAATCCATCAGCATCATAGTTATTAGACAAAACGCCAACCTTAGACTGAGCTATATAATTATAAATCTTCTTATGTTCTACTCTGTTGATAATTTCAATATTATTGGACACTCCTAACTCTTTCGCTTGATTTTCATACTGTTGTCTAGTTGAGTCACTAGCTCCAATTAGTACTGCAGCAACATTAATTTTATACTGATGTTTAATTATAGAAATTGCCTCTATCAAAACATCTAATCCTTTCCATTTGCTGAAGTTACCACTATAGATAATGTCATATTTTTTAACACTCTCGTTTTTAATGTCTAAGAATTTTTTATTAAATCCAACTGGGAGAATGTTGTGATTTTTTACACAATTTGGAAACACCTTCTTAATTTCACTACTCAAAGTTGGGGTGATACAAACTAAACCATTAACATTAGAAAAAACATAGTTCTCTAGCTTTTTCATATCTTTAGCTTTTCTATACTTGCCTTCTCGACAATAGTTTTGGGATAGAATCTGATGCACTTCCAAAATAAACTTTATATCTGAATGAGCACCAGGCTTAATATTTTTTATAAGTAGTCGCATTTGCTTAAAATCACGTGTATATACCACTATCTCTTCGGAGTTAAATTTCTTTAAGTACGTAAGCACGTTCTGAATAAAGAAAAACTTATTACTCTTAATGCCAAATCTCTTATTTGAAGTTTGAACTACTTTCAAATTCTTATTCAGCTCAATGCCTAAGTTTTGATTTAGGTAATTTCTTATATCTTCTCTAGAATCAAGACTTAAGAGCTCTATCGGTACAAGTTCAGCTAATGTATTTAGGAACTGGATAATACTGAGCATATAGGTATACCCATTACTAATGTGCATTGGATATGGGTAAATAATTTTCATAAATCAGTATATTGACTGATAATATTCACACTTAGAGCATACATCTGGCATTGTTTTGTCACTATAAAACCTATCTCTCATTCTCTTAATATCGTCCCCGTTCCATATCTCTTCAATAGTTTGTTCAAAGACATTACCGACTACCAATTCATCAAGAGCATCTCTACAATCACACAACTTAAAATCACCATTAACGGTTATTAATGGCTTGGCAAATGAAACTCTGCATGGGCCCACTCTATTAATTCTTTCTTTAATAGGCAACTGTTCAAAATTAGAAATATTATCTTCTAACAAGCCCCCCCCAAGTATCAAAACCATATTCAATTTTACTAGCCATACTGATAGATTTTAAGTATTGTAAAAAATCTGACTTTGCCTCACTAGATCCATCATAATCACGCATTGTTACCGAAGAAGTAAGTGATTTATTATCACTTGAAGATTTTGATAGCTTTATTAGGTTTTTCTTAACAAAATCAAACTTATCTACCCCCATAAATTTATTGTATGACTTTTGATCAAACCCAGTAAAAGATACGCTGATTTTTATTTTTAGTGTATTACCAAGATCACTAAGAGTGTCACGCAATTTTTGCTTAAAGCTTATTAAATTTGTATAAAAACTTAATAACTCAATGCCTGATGTTTTTAAAAATTCGATTCTATCTGGCAATAAGGGATCCGCTAACGGATCTGACATTGTGGGTGTTATGGATAATTTCGTTCCGCCCATATCAACAAACTGCTTAACAATAACTTTAAATTGATCAAGTGTCATGTGTTTTGTAACAGTTTGGTCAGCTATAACGGGATAATAGCAAAATACACATTTTGCATTACATAGGTTTGTTCCTTCTACATATAGAGTTTCCGGAACTTTATATTTTGTTTCTGCCTTTCTTAAATAAACCCCCCTTAATAAAAACTTTTTTATTAAGGATTTTATGCCTTTATTTTTCGACTTAACTATTGTGTTGTTCATTTACAACTCCTTTAAACTTACTAATAAGAATATGCGTCCAATGTTGCCTGTATAAAATTATCTAAGCCAAACTCTTTTTTTGCTTTTTGAATTGCTGAGTTTGAAAACTCGCATAAATCTAGCTCTTCAATTCTCTGTATAAATTTCTGAATTTGACTGCTAGACTTTTGTTCAACAATCCAACCGTCATGATTGTTATCAATATTTTCTGATAATCCTGCATAATCAGAAACTAATACCGGTTTACCCATGGCCATCATTTCTCGACAAGCAAAGGAAATAGTTTCAACGCCGATGGATAAGACAAAGCCAACATCGGCAATAGACACAGCCTCTCTAACATCATTCATAAAGCCGGTAAATATGACATTATCTTGCATATTTATTCGATTAATATACTGCTCTACAATTTCATTTTTTGGTAAATTTCCAACGATAACAATTTTAACTCTGCTACGTAACTCATCATCAAGCCTAGATGTCGCTTCAACTAAAAATTGCCATCCTTTATGCAAAGCTGTGCCTGCCACAGAAACAAACACAATATCTTTATCTTGGATATTGAACTGTTTTATTAGAGCTTTCGATTTTTCTCTTGGTTGAAAATAATCTAAATCTATACCGTTATGAATAATTGTTGTTTTCTTCTGCAACTCACTTGTAATAATATGACTGTACTGAAAGTTTGATACTACAATCATTTGATCGGTATATTTACCATAAAGATTATTGGCAAACCAATTTTGCTTGATCTTAAACGAATCATGTTTGGTTCTAATAATACGAAAATTTAACTTATAAAACCACTTACAGAGCATAACTACTTTGTGATCAGGCGTTCCGTTTACATGCACAATATCAATTTGTTTTTTGGTAATAATATGTTTGAGTTTTTTAATATTTTTTACAGTGTTAACGATTTCTTTAGGCTTACCTGGAAAATCTACATCAAACACCCTACTAGGATAATTTTTCTTTAAATCCCTGTTGAGTTTACTGACTCCTGGTACCGCAATAAAGGCATTGACACCCAGTGGCATCATACCATTAAAGAGGTAGGTTAGATAAGTAGTATGCCCTCCACCATTGCCAGGATGAAAATTGGTGTATAGAATATTCATTAATTTAGTAAACTTAAATACACTTTCATAATTTTCTCAGTCATTTGGACTTTAGAAAAATTACCTATTATGTAGTTTTTTGAATTACTGGCATATTGATTGCACAAATCTTGACTATTAACCAGCTTATTACAAGCCTCATTAAGTTCATCTTGCGAGTCTTTATCAATCAAAATAAAATTGTTATCGTGATAAAGATCTTTAGTGCTACCTGCATTGGTCGAAACAACTGCTGTTTGCATCAAAAGTGCTTGCATGACTGATTGTGGCACACCTTCGCCACTATCAGATGTTAAAACAAAAATATCTAAGGCTTGTAATAATTCTGGCACATTTGAAACATGGCCAAGCATTGAAACATAGCTTTGCAAGTCAAGATCATTGATCATATTGGATAAGTTCTCTCGTTTTGGGCCATCGCCAGCCATAACAAAATGAATTTTTTTTTCTGGATTATTATCAATGACATTGCGCGCCATGTTTAAAAAATGATCATGTCTTTTGAATTTACGCAGCACTGCAATAATGCCAATTACAATTTGATCATCTTTAAACTTAAATAAATCACGACAAGTTTGTCGATTAAAATTATTTGAATCGTAAATATCAGCATCAATACCAGTTGGAATAGATTGAATTTTTTCAGGCTTAATACGATTATTATTAATCATATCTAATCGAACGCTCTCGCCAGTGGTAAAAATATAATCTGCAAGTTCATTAATAAAATTTGATCTTGATGATTTAATTGGATTTGAGAGGTGGCGTGTTCTAATAAATTTAACACCGGCTAATTTAGCAGCTAGGCCGCCTACCCAAGTGTCTTTACCGCTATGTGTGTTAACAATATCAATTTGATTTTCTTGGATTATTTTTTTAATGCCAAATAAGGTTTTAAAATCAGCATTCCCTCTAAAAGGTAAAGGGAAAACTTTAATATCATTATCTAATGCCTTTTGTTTGATTTGTGCATGTTCAGTACACGCAAGAAATACTTCAACACCTTGTTCACGCACCGCAATCATCTCATTAATAATTCGAATTTCTTGACCGCCCCAACCATCTGACCATTCAGTATGTAGGACTTTAATTGTTTTGTTCATTTAAAATAATATTGATATTTTCTTTGATTGTGTCTAAGTTTAAAGCATTCAAGCAATCACTAATACCTGAATTGTTACACCCTGTTTGAGAACATGGCACGCATTCTCTATTATCCATTAGCACTCTATGTTTGCCATGCTGCTGTATGCCACCTTTTCGTTGGTATGTTGTTTCCGTAAGTGCTTTATCCCAAGGACCCCAATTATCAACTGCTGTGGGGCCAAAAAATGCCAAGACTGGAACGTCATTTGCAGTAGCAATGTGCATAATAGCCGTATCAACAACAATTAGCATCTGAGCCAATTTATTCAGAGCCGCGGTTTCTAATAAGGTTAATTTTCCAGATAAGTCAACAGGTTTTGACTTAGTGTATTTCAAAATACTGTTAACTCTTTTTAACTCTTGATCTATAGGCGCCGCTGTAAGAATAACCTTAATATTTAACTCTAATTCACAATAATCTATAATTTTTGCCATCACTTGATCATCAATACATTTGTACATGCATTGAGAAACAGGATGAATATGAATAAATTTACCCAATTCTTTGGTGATATTTTTAGCACTCTCACTGTCTTTTTTTGGCCAGTAAACATCCAGCCCTTTATTGTTAATTGACAAACCTAACACCCTTAAAGGATCGAGATTCAGGTCTACAATATGGCGTTCACCCTGAAATGAGAAATAATGCGTAAAAGCATTTTTATTAATATAACTATTGCCGCCACTTCTTCCAACTTTAACCTTTGCACCACTAAAATAGGAAATTTGTGCGCCACGATCACCACGATCAGAAGAGATGATAATGTCGTAGTTATTTTTTCTAATATTTTTTAGAGTTTTAAACTCTGTTTTAATTCTTTGCCAGATAGGCGTTGCTCTTAATTTAAACCGATCATGCAAAATAATACGATTAATGTCTGGATTGTGGGAAATTAGTACTTCAGTGCCCTTATTCACCATAAGATCTATTTCACTATCAGGGTAACCAGATTTAAGGTTTCTAATTAATGGCGTTAATAAAAGCACATCGCCCACACTACGGAATTTGGTGATAAGTATTTTCATTTAAAATACTTCCAAAAAGTATATTGTGCATATACTTTGGCAATAATAAAACCACGCCAACCTTCAACAAATCCTAATCTAATTATATAAATTTTTAAAAAAGTCCAAATTGGTGAAATAAAAGCTTTAATTAGATTCTTATCTTTTTGACTCAGTTCGGCGTACTTTTTTTGCTTGTTAGAGAACTCTTCTACCGTATCAAATGCCAAATGAAGCATATGATTTTTTAACTTGTCAGTATTGCCTTGTATTTGTACACTTTCATGTACTGGAACGTCATTAAACTTGCCTTTCTGCCTATTAAAAAGACGAATACTATAATCTGGGTAAAGACCACAGTGCCGAATGTTTTTGCCAAAGAAATTGTTAAGCCTTGCTATTCGATAACCATTAAACTGAGGATTTTTTAATGTAGAAATGATTTCATCTCGCAATTCAGGTGTAATTCTCTCATCGGCATCCAATACAAATACCCAGTCATTATCAGCTAATTCTACTGCTTTATTTTTTTGCGCCCCAAAACCTAGCCAAGCTTGTTGCTCAACTCTAGCACCTATCTCTTTAGCAATATTACATGTTTTATCTGTAGATTCGCTATCTAAAACCAGTACTTCGTCCGCAAAAATAGATGAATTAACCGCATCAGTAATGAATTTTTCTTCATTTTTAGTAATAATTACAATACTTAACTTATTCGCCACTGGGTTTTATGTGTTTTAAACATACTTGCAAAGACTCTCGCCAATAAGGCACCTCAACTTCAAATGTGGTTTTAAATTTATTCTTATTTAACACAGTATAGTAAGGCCTTTTTGCTGGCATTTTCCATTCTTTGCTCTCTATTGGAATAGCTTTGCAAGCAATTTTTTCAATATCAAATATGGCTCTAGAAAAATCATACCAACTGCAAACACCTTCATTACTGTAATGAAATATTTGAGTCTGTTGCTCTTTATTTTGAAGATATTTGCTTTTAATTATGCCTACAATTGCTTGTGCTAAATCACTTGCATACGTTGGGGTTCCGATTTGATCGGAAATTACTTTAATTTTTTCATTATTAGCGCCAAGTTTAAGCATGGTTTTTACAAAATTATTACCAAATTCTGAATAAAGCCAGCCAGTAC
>Ga0257115_1001523_pt1 | contig 15467 bp, 13 predicted proteins | sample SI112_100mmetaG_FD_194465 | JGI IMG/M metagenome (GOLD analysis project Ga0257115, IMG submission 194465) | Marine microbial communities from Saanich Inlet, British Columbia, Canada - SI112_100m | ecosystem: Environmental > Aquatic > Marine > Inlet | place: Canada: British Columbia | collected...
ATGCAACAAAGGTAGAGATTAATCGGTAATTCATATTGAGTTTTGAGTAATATCAACGAAACATCAAATTATACTAGTGTGTGTTTTTTCTGGAAACCTTTATGCAAAGAACTTATAGCATTCATTGTCATGATTATATAATTACAAGTTTATACTCGTAAATCTTACATTTCAATGGCTACAAAACTTTTTCAGATGCAATCTCAAATTTCTCTCCTATGCAGTGTTCTAGAGGGCTATCTATCTAAAGAAGAGGTTAGGCTAGTTATAAAAGCGCATCGAATTGCAGATAGGGCTCATTCTGGGCAATTTAGAAAGTCAGGAGAGCCATACATAAGCCACCCATTATCAGTCGCTTTAATTCTGGCAGAGCTTAAATTAGATTACTTGTGCATTGTTGCTGCTATTCTTCATGACTGCATTGAAGACACATCAGTTACAAAGGATGATGTAAAAAATGAATTTGGGGAACAAGTTGCGCATATTGTTGAAGGGGTTTCAAAGCTCACCAACCTAGAGTTTACATCGAGCTCTCAAAAGCAAGCTAAAAACTTTCAAAAACTTATCTTAGCGATGTCAAAAGATATGAGAGTAATGATTATTAAGTTGGCGGACAGACTTCACAATATGAGAACCTTAGACTCCATGAGCGAGGACAAAAGAATTCAAAAAGCAAAAGAAACCTCTGAGCTACATGCACCAATTGCCAGACGCTTGGGGCTGCACAGTATCAGAGTTGAGCTAGATGACCTTTGTTTTAAAATCCTTCACCCAAGGAAACACCTAATTATCAAACGAAAAATTAATAAGCAATACGGCAATCAAAAGAAAACAATCAGTCTCATCAAGGCTGAAATAGAAAACAGGTTAAAGTTTGAACAAATTAATGCAACAGTCGAAGGACGGCAAAAGCAACCATCGAGTATTTACAATAAAATGAAAAATAAATCTCGAAAATTTTCAGAAGTCCTGGATATGCATGCTTTTCGTATTGTTGTAGAGAATACAAATGCCTGCTATCAGGCGTTAGGTCATATCCATAGCCTTTATAAACCAATCCCTTTAAAGTTTAAAGATTATATTTCAGCACCCAAACCAAATGGATATCAATCACTTCACACTGTTCTAATTGGACCAAGAAAGATGTTTATTGAGGTTCAGATTCGTTCACAAGAGATGGATTTTATATCTGAATATGGAATTGCAGCGCATTGGCATTATAAGAATACTGACGAGCCTTCAAAAAAATTAGCGCGCAACTGGATGGGCTCTTTATTGGACATTCAGCAAAACACTGATACATCAGTTGACTTTTTAGAAAACACTAAATCAGATTTATTTTCAGATGAAGTATTTGTGTTCACACCTGGTGGAAAAATCATACAGCTTCCATTAAGAGCAACAGTCCTTGACTTTGCTTATGCCGTTCATACAAATATAGGTAAAAAAGCTCAAAAAGCAACAATCAATGGAAATGAAGTAGAACTTTCAATGCCTTTAAAATCAGGACAAACGATTGAAATTATTAGTGGAAGGTTCGTAAAACCAAAGCCAAGCTGGCTAGATATTGTAGTTACCTCTAAGGCAAAAACTGCTATTAAAGCTCACCTCAAAGACAATTCCAAGATAGAGCTTGCAAGACTAGGAAAGCTTTTAATTTCTGACGCTTTAAAATTTCAAAACATTAAAATTAATGATGTTCCATTAGACAAATGGAATAAATGCTTTAAAAAGCTCAATTGTGTTGATTTTGATGATTTATATATCAGAGTGGGGCTGTCTGAAATTTTTGTTGCAGTGGTTATCAATAAACTATTGCAAGATATTAATAATGAAACTATTAACACCATCTCTATTGGGCAAACTAAGGGTATGGCTATAAATTTTGCTCATTGCTGCTTTCCCATCCCAGGTGATGAAGTGACGGGCGTTTTAACATCACAAAAGGGGTTAGTTTTGCATCGTTCAAATTGTTCAAACCTAGAACATATTAAGGAAAAAAATGCACAATGGATGGAAGTTGACTGGAAGTCAGATGATAAAGAGCAATTTGAAGTTGGAATTAGTTGCTTGGTTGAAAATCGAAGTGGAAGATTAGCTGCTATTGCAAACACTTTGGCGAATTTGGGAGTCAACATTGAAAATATTGAGCAACAACAAAGATCAGGCTCAAATAGATTATTTTATATTACATTAGTTGTTACCAATATTATTGAACTCAACAGCATCCTTGATAAATTAAACAAACTTCCTCACCTCATTTCTGCAGGCAGACTTTAATTTAAAAAATTGTTTGTATCACAGAGATGAATTGATTAAAATTACTACTTTCAATTTTACAGTCCGTTAACGATAATGATTTGTTGGACCGACTCACTAGAAATAGCCATTTCTTTATCAGATAACTTTCCAGACATTGACCCAAAAACAATTAACTTTGTTGATCTTCGAGAATTGGTATTAAATCTTGATGATTTCGAGGAAGGACAAAGTAAATGTGGTGAGAGAGTTTTAGAAGCAATACAAATGAACTGGATTGAGGAAACAGAGTGAAAATTATTAAGTTTTTAATCTCATTAAGTATCTTTATTTCCTTGTCAGCAAATGCGCTCCTTGAGGTCAATATTATCAAGTCAAAAGAGGCTGCTTTTCCAATAGTAATCGCTCCATTTGAGATCGTTGGAGATTCTAATAATGTTGATATTTCAAAAATTATTAGAGATAATCTCAATCGCTCCGGTCAATTCAATGCTTTAAGTACTGAAGCACTTATTACTAATCAAATAGACTTTAGTTTCTGGAAAGAACACAAAAAAGATGCGGTTGTCTTTGGAAAAATTGAACAAGTAAGTAGCAAGGTTTACAACGTTTATATTTACATTTATGATGTTTTTTCAGAGAAAAGCCTATACCAAAAGAAAATTCGAGTCCACAACAGTGGTTTCAGAAGAATTGCTCATTTTTTAAGTGACAAAATTTATTATGTTCTGTTGGGTCAAAAAGGCTCATTTGATACAAGACTTTCTTATGTTACAGTTATTGAAAATAAAAATGGTGGAAGGACCTACAAGCTTCAAATTTCAGACTCAGATGGTTACAATCCTCAAACAGTAGTAAGATCTTCAAATCCAATCCTATCTCCCGCTTGGTCTAAGGATCAAAAGAAGCTTGCATATGTTTCTTTTAAAAATAATAGGTCTGAAGTTTTTGTTATGACTCCGTTTTTAAAAACTATACCGATTAAATTACCTAAATTCGATGGAATTGCCTCTTCACCAACTTGGCATCCGGATGGTAAAAGTATTGCGTTGACTCTTTCTAAAAATGGCAATAAAGATATTTATCTATATGATTTTAAGTCTAAACCAATTCCATTAACTACAAATATTGCTATTGATACTGAAGCTAGTTTTTCTCCTGATGGAAGCAAAATTGCATTTACATCTAATAGAACAGGGCAGGTACAGGTTTATATTAAAAATCTTAAATCAGGAAAAATTTCTAGAGCAACCTTTGAAGGTCGTTATAATGCAAAACCAGTTTTTTCACCAGATGGAAAAGATCTAGCTCTTATACATAGGGTTGGAAAAGACTATAGGTTGGCACTTCTTGATATTGCATCAAGAGATTTAACGGTTATGACACAAAATAAATCCGATGAGTCGCCCTATTTTTCGCCAAATGGTGGTATGATTATTTACTCAACCAATAGGGATAACAAAGGTATATTGTCTATAATTTCATTGCATAACAATCAAACTGTTGAGTTGATGCAAAAAGAGGGTGAAGTAAGAGAGCCAAGTTGGTCAAACTATTCTAATTAAGGAAATTTAAAATGTCAAAAAAAATTCTATTACTATCAAGTGTAATTTTTCTAAGTTCATGTGCCACAACTAACATATCTGAACTAGGTGATAAATTCCTGGATCTAATAAACCCCTCTGATGATGCTACAGAAGTTGCAACGTTAAGTGGAGAGGAAACTCTTGTTGCTATGGATGAAGCTGGCGGATTTACAATTGACGAACTTGAAGAATTATCTAATGATGAACTAATCGCTATTGCTAGAGAAAAAGGCCTAGAAGATCTAATACTTCTTGATGAAGATGGCAACCTTCTAAACAGGGATCAAATTATTAATGCTATTGTTGAAAGTGCTGCTCTTCTTGAAAGCAAGTCTGAAGAATTAGAGTCAATGTCAGATGATGAACTTATTGAAGTTGCTGTAGCTAAAGGGCTTAGTGAAGAGATTGTATTAGATGCTGATGGCAACCTTGCAAATAGAGATGAGCTAGTTGAGGCAATAATAGAAAATGCTGCTGTAACTGAGGCTGCAATCAGTGAGTTTGGTAATAATGCAGACTCATTCACACTTTATTTTGGCTATGATGACACTGAAATTGATGAAGTGGCTACAAGAATAATTATTCAACACGCAAACTTTATGCAAGAGAACCCATCAGTCAACCTTCGTCTTGAAGGGCATGCAGATGAGAGAGGAACTCGTGAATACAACCTTGCACTAGGTGAAAATCGTGCTTTGAGTGTAAAAGAGGTTCTTGGTCTATACAACCTAGATGACAGAATCATAGTTGTAAGTTATGGTGAAGAGCAACCAATCCTAACTGGCAGCAATGAGGAGGCCTGGGAGAAAAACCGAAGAGTAGAATTCTCTTATTACTAAAAACAATTCGTTTTAAAACCAATTTAATTAGATTTTGCGTCGTCTGATGAAAAATATTTTTCTTAGGTTTCTACTTTTTATTGCAACAACATCAATAACCTTTGGATCTTTTGCTAATGAAGGTTTAAATGTAGACCTCGCAATCCTTAAAATCAATAAGGAGGTAAAGTCCTTAAACAATGAAATTCTTTCATTAAAAGATGAGATTGAAGTCTTAAGAGAAAACCAAAGACTTAACTCTGAAAAAATCGCTGAACTACTTCAGATGATAGAATTAAGCCGATCAAACAACGAACAATCAATCAAATCAGTAGAAGCAAGCCCAAGCACTCAGTCGTCTCAACTATTCAATGATGGTAAGAATAGCTTTGTCCTTGGTAACTATGATAAAGCTATCGAGCTCTTTTTAAGTCATCTTAAGGCTTCTACAAGTGACAAAAGTGTAACTGATACTCAGCTATGGCTTGGACGCTCATACTTTTATAACGAATCTTATCTAAAATCTAAAAATGCTTATTTAGATTTTCAAATTAGGGGCATTAATCATCCAAAGTACACAGATTCGTTATACGAATTGTCTAGAGTGCATATAGAACTTAACGAAATTATTAAAGCTAAGACCTTGCTAACTAGAATGCTTGAAGACTACCCTCAACATATTCTTTTCAATAAAGCTTCTGCACTCCTTCAAAACCTTTAAATAAGTGACGATTCAAGAAATTCAAAAAGTTGACTTAACATCTTTTTGTTATCTAAATAAAGAAAGATATCCATTTTTATTAGAAAGCGTTAACCATAACGAAAATAATAGATATTCAATATTATTCGCTTTTCCCGAAAAAAGCATTGTATTGCGAGATTTCTCAGACTTTGATTTTTTGAATGAACTAGAAAGTCACTGTAAGCAAAAAAGCCATGATTTAAACCTTCCTTTTACTGGCGGGTGGTTCATATATTTATCTTATGAGCTCATTGGACAAATTGAACCTACTTTAGCCTCAAAGCTGCAAAAATCTAATATTCCTATTGCTTATGCAGTCAAAATCCCATCTGCAGTCATAACTGACCACAAGCTCGAAAAAACATTTATTGTTGATGAAGATGATGATGATACTCGCATTAATCAAATATTATCCGATATGAGAGCTCTAGAAAATATCCCAGATGAGACGATAGATGGCGAGATCTCAGAGGAAAATGAGGAAAAATTCACTGATGGCGTCAAAAGCAGCCTAGATTATATTGTTGCAGGTGATGTTTTCCAAGTTAACTTATCGAGAAAGTGGTCCTACTCTTTAAATTCAAAGCAAGACTCAGCAACAATCTACAAAAAACTTAAAAAGGCCAATCCAGCTCCATTTTCAGCATTAATTCAATACGAAAATTTTAGTATTATCTCGTCCTCGCCTGAAAGGCTATTTAGTGTTAATGATGGAACTTTAGAAACAAGACCAATCGCTGGAACACATCCCAGAGGAAAAGGGCGCTTAGATGACACCCAAAAAGAAAATCTTATTAGCCATCCTAAAGAAATAGCGGAGCACGTAATGCTTTTGGACCTAGAAAGAAACGACATGGGCAGGGTGTGTGAATATGGAAGCGTTTATGTTAATGAGATAATGACTTTAGAAACATATCCATATGTTCATCACATTGTCTCCAATATAAAAGGCAATCTTCGCAATAATATTGGAATAAAAGAAATAGTAAAAGCATTATTCCCTGGTGGAACAATTACAGGCTGTCCAAAAGTGAGATGTATGGAAATTATTAGTGAGCTTGAACAGATGCCTAGAGAGGCCTATACCGGCTCAGTAGGGTATGTGAGTCAAAACGGTAAAATGGACTTTAACATCCTAATCAGAAGCTTTATCCATAAAAATAACACTCTAACATTTAGAGCTGGTGCTGGTATTGTATTTGATTCAAATCCATTGAGGGAGCTCGCAGAGACGCGCCATAAAGCCCAGGGATTGATTAAGGTTTTTGAGAGTTAATCCTCTAAGGTTTAAACTTTGAAGTCATAGGGTATCGCCTTTCTTTTCCAAAGGCATTGCTACTTATTTTGGGTCCTGGCGCAGATTGTCTTCTCTTGTATTCATTTCGTAAAATTAAAGACGTAATCTTATTGACATTCTCTAAGCTATGTCCATGTTCAATAATTTCATTAACAGACTGCTTTAATTCGACAAACCTCATCAAAATGTCATCCAGAATATCATAAGATGGAAGTGAGTCCTGGTCGACCTGGTTAGGAGCAAGCTCAGCAGAAGGGGGCCTAGTAATTACTCTCTCAGGAATTACCTCAGATATTGTATTTCGATATTTTGAAAGTTTATATACCATGGTTTTTGAAATATCTTTAAGAGGAGCAAAACCGCCACACATATCACCGTACAAGGTAGCATAACCAACAGCCATTTCAGATTTATTGCCTGTTGCAAGAACGAGTTTATGATACTTATTAGACAAAGCCATTAATAAAGTGCCTCTAACACGTGACTGAATGTTTTCTTCAGTGGTATCTATAGAAGTATTCTTAAATTGATCACTAAGTGACAAGTTAAATGAATCAACCATTGAATGGATATCAATACTAGAAAAATTAACGCCTTGCATATTAGCTTGAAATTCAGAGTCAGTTAAACTCATATCGGAGGTAAATTGGTATGGCATCATAACTGCATGAACGTTTTCAGAGCCAATCGCATCAACAGCAACAGCTAGAGTTAATGCAGAATCAATACCGCCTGACAGGCCAATTAAAGCTCCACCAAAAGAATTTTTTTGAATATAGTCCTTTGTTGCTAAAACAATAGCTGAATAAATTGATGATTCATCACTATCTGGAGCTGGCGAGGATATTTTATCAATATGAGTCACACATAACTCTTTAAAGGCCGGCAATTGCAGTGAAACCTCTCCAATATTATTAACAACAAAAGAGTTTCCATCAAATACAACCTCATCCTGACCACCTACCATATTGACATATATAAATGTAATATCAAACTTTAAAGCATAATTTTTACAAATATTTACACGCTCACTTTGTTTATTAAGCTGAAATGGTGAAGCATTAAGAGATACTGCAATATCAATATTAGATTGACATAACTTTGCAATTGGACCTTCAGTCCACTGATCTTCACAAATTAAAACACCTATCTTAGTATTCTGACATTCAAAAATAAAAGAGTTATTCCCGGCTGAAAAATAACGCTTTTCGTCAAAAACACCATAATTAGGTAATTCTTGCTTATTGTAGACATGAAGAATTCGATTATTTTGAACAAGATATGCGCTATTAAAAAGTAAGTCATTAGTTTTATTTGGTGCACCAAATAATATTGAGATAGATGAAGGCACTAAATTACAGAAACTAGTTATTTCATTATTAACTTGATTAATAAACCCATTGCGCAATAAAAGATCTTCTGGAGGATAACCAGTCAATGCTAACTCTGGAAAAATAATTAAATGTGCTCCAGCATTATTAGCGTCTATAGTCAAATCTAGCATTTTTTGAGCATTAGACTTAATATCGCCAACAATAGGGTTAAATTGCGCGATTTGTATTTTGATCGGTTCAGATTCAGAAAATATTTTATTTAACTGTTCTTGCCAAAATTTCGCTTTCGAATTATTACCTGTGTTTATAGCGTGCTCAAGTTTAGTGTTTGCAACTACCTCAGCGGGATCTATATCTAGGATATTAGCAATCAACCAGGCGTGTGTTTCACTTAATGCAGCCTTTCCAGAGCTATATTTACTTAGATTTGACTGATTAATGTCATATTCTTTGGCTATTTTATAATCAGAATATCCGGTCTTATCGCGCACCATAGCAAGGTATTCGGTGGTTTTAATATTCACAATGCATCATTAGTTAAACTAAATATTAGTTATTTTATACCACTAAAGGTAAAAAATAACTAATATATATTAAATTTAAATTAAAAATACATGTAATATATAACTAATTAAATCATAAACAATTGATATTTATAGAAATAAATGATATTTAATTAATTTATTTAATTATTCATATACATCAATAATTAAATAAATAATTGTAAAAATAAAAGTTTAAGGTTAATAATTTGGTTGAATTAAATTCAACTTTATAGCTTTCTAAATATCATTAAATATTGTTTTAATAGGTTTAACTGAGTTAGACTAGTTGAATTGATTTAAATTATTTTTTATTAATTAATTTGTTCACTCTCTTAAACTAGTGATAAAATTTCTCTAGCCCTCATTTATTTGTGATGGTTTTTTATACTTTAATATCTCATAGGAGAAACAAAATGAAACAATTATTTAAATTGTCTTTGGCTTCTGTTCTTGTTGCAGGCTCTATGGCTGTTCAGGCTGGAACTTTAGCTGATGTATTAGACAGAGGTGAACTTCACTGCGGAGTTACAACTGGTGTAACTGGATTTTCTGCTCCAGACTCAGCTGGTAATTGGACAGGTATTGATGTTGACGGATGTCGCTCTGTAGCTGCTGCTGTATTTGGCGACGCTTCTAAAGTTAAGTATGTCCCATTAACCGCTAAAGAAAGATTTACTGCACTTCAGTCTGGTGAAATTGACGTTCTTTACAGAAACACTACTTGGACAATGCAACGTGACGCTTCACTTGGCTTAAACTTCGCTGGTGTTAACTACTATGATGGTCAAGGCTTCATGGTTATGAAATCTCTAGGCGTCTCTGATGCTATGGAACTTAGTGGCGCTTCTGTTTGTATTCAAGCAGGAACAACTACCGAGCTTAACCTAGCCGATTGGGGTGGTGCTAATGGTATCGAGTACGATTCAGTCGTTGTTGAGACAAGTGCACAGTCACTTGATGGCTTCCTTGCTGGTCGTTGTGATGTTTTAACATCTGACGTATCTCAATTAGCTTCATTACGTGCCGCTATGGACGATCCTGATGCTGCTGTTATTCTTGGTAATGTTATTTCTAAAGAGCCTCTAGGCCCTGTTGTTCGTCAAGGTGACGACGAGTGGTTCAACATTGTTAAGTGGACTCTAATTGCTATGATCCAAGCTGAAGAGAGTGGAGTAACTAGCGAGAATATTGACACAGAAACAACTAACCCTACTATTGAGCGTATTGCAGGTCGTTCGTCACAGACTCATGAGTATCTGCACTTAAGCCCTAGCTGGTCATATGACATTATTAAGCAAGTAGGTAACTACGGTGAAAGCTTTGAGAGAAACATTGGTGTAAATACACCAATCGGTCTTTCTCGTGGCCCTAACCAGTTATGGACAAAAGGTGGTATCCTTTACGCTCCAGCATTTAGATAAATAAATATCTAAAAAAATAGAAACCAGCCTGCTATACTTTAGCAGGCTGGTTTTTTTTTGCCTTTTTTGTTCTAAAATCCTCATCAAAATTTGATCTAAATTTATGAAGTCGTTAAATAAATTTTCTAACCTTAAAAATCTAAGCTTAAAAGAATTAATTTATAACAATGAAGTAAGAGCTCTGTTTATCCAGGTTTCTACGGTAGTAATTATTGTTAGTTTGTTTTATGTGATGATTCAAAATCTCAATGAGAACATTGCAGCTCGGGGTATTGTATCTGGCTTCACTTTTCTTGAAGGAAGATCCGGGTTTGATATCTTGCCTTTCCTTGGAAGCTATATTGTCAAATTTTCTCCCAACTCTACTAATCTTGAAGTTTTTTATGTAGCGATCATAAACACCTTTGTTTGCGCAGGGGTTGGCATAATACTATCCACTATTTTGGGGTTATTAATTGGTATTGCAAGACTTTCAACGAATTACTTAATATCTAGACTTTCCAATGCCTATATTGAACTTTTTCGCAACATACCTATTCTGCTGCAAATCTTATTTTGGTATAACATTTTCTTGAATGCATTACCTCATCCTAAAAAAAGCATGTCTTTTTTTGATCTTATTTTTATTAACAATCGTGGATTTTATTTGCCCAACCCTCAGCCTCAAGAAGGATTTTTATGGGTCTTTATAGCGTTTGTTGTTGGTGTTGCTTCGGCTATTTATTTAAAACGTCACTTTAAAAGAAAACAGGACGAGACAGGGCTTCAAACTAACACATTAGGCTACACACTAGGATTAATTATATTACTCCCTATTGTTGTTTACCTGGCACTTGGCTCTCCACTTCAATTCGATTATGCAATTCTTGGTAAATTCAATCTAAAAGGGGGGTTAGCTGTTGTTCCTGAATTTGTGGCGCTTACGCTTGCATTGAGTGTTTATACAGCTACTTATATCGCTGAGGCTATTAGGTCTGGAATTGAAGCCGTCGATAAAGGCCAAAAAGAAGCTGCGTCCGCAATTGGACTTACAAAAACGCAATCACTAAAATTAGTAGTATTGCCCCAGGCCCTAAGAGTTGCGATCCCTCCAACTATAAATCAGTACTTGAACTTAACTAAAAACTCCTCCCTTGCAGCAGCTATAGGCTACCCAGAATTAATGTCAGCCTTTGGAGGAACCGTTCTGAATCAAGTAGGACAGGCCATTGAGATTTTGACAATGGTGATGCTGGTATACCTTGTAATCTCATTAGTAATTTCAGTCTTATTAAACTATGTCAATAAAAAAATGGCTATACAGGGTCGATAAATGCCTATAAACGAACTACAAGCTACTAGAAATCCACCAAAAACTCAAATTGGAGCATTATTGTGGGTTAAAGAAAATCTCTTTTCTAGTTGGATGAATGGAGCCTTGACTGCTCTTTCTTTATACCTGCTCTATGTTTCAATCCCACCATTAATAAATTGGCTTTTAATAAGTGCTAATTTTAGTTTTGGCACAGTAAATATCTTTGGATTTAGTATTCAATTTAGTGAAGAAATGGCAACCAACTCAGATTGTGGCAGAAGTGCTGCATGTTGGCCGTTCATTTATGAGAAATTTGATATGTTTATTTACGGTTTTTACCCTCGAGAAGAGCTCTGGAGGCCAAATGTTGTCTTTGCAATGACAGCCCTTTTATTTGTCAGTGTTAGGTTAATTAAAAATCTAAAACATAAAAATAAATTTTTGGTGTCTTTAATGATCTTTTACCCTGTCATGTCTTATTTCCTATTGCTTGGAGGGTTTGGAATACTGTCAATAGTAGAGACTTACAAGTTGGGAGGTTTGATGTTAACGCTGATTATCGCTGCTGTAGGAATCATTATTTCCTTTCCTATTGGTATCTTATTAGCCTTAGGAAGGCAATCAGAGTTATCAACAGTCAGGTTTTTCTCTGTAATGTATATTGAATTTATTCGTGCAGTTCCATTGATCACGATTTTATTTATGGCTTCAAATGTATTACCATTATTTTTTGACGCAGGGGTAAGCATGGATAAGCTTGTAAGAGCTCTAATTGCAATCACCCTGTTCCAGGCTGCCTATATGGCAGAAGTAGTCAGGGGAGGGCTTCAAGCAATTCCAAAAGGGCAATATGAAGCTGCAGATGCTATTGGATTAAGCTATTACCAAAAAAATATACTAATTGTTCTTCCTCAGGCACTTAAAATCTCAATCCCAAATATTGTTGGATCCTCAATCTCGTTGTTTAAAGATACCACTTTAGTGCTTATTATTGGGCTCATGGATTTTTTAGCTGTTGTGACTGGTGCTGCTGCAGATAAAGAGTGGCTTGGCAGGCATTTAGAAGGCTACGTATTTGTAGCTATGGTTTTGTGGATTATGCTTTACACTATGTCAAGATATTCTAAAAAATTAGAATTACGTTTCAACACAGAAAATAAAAATTAATTAGGCGAAGTATTATGAATAAAGAAAATAATAGTAAAAATATTATTGAAATAAGTGAGTTAAACAAATGGTATGGTGATTTTCACGCCCTAAAAAATATAAACTTAAATGTTAAAGAGGGTGAAATCATAGTAGTTTGTGGGCCTTCAGGTAGTGGAAAATCAACGCTAATCAGGTGTGTTAACTTTTTAGAAAAATTTCAAGAAGGGCAAATATTAGTTGATGGAACCGAATTAACTGATGACGCCCAGAAAATAAGAAAAATTCGAAGTGAAGTATCAATGGTGTTTCAACACTTTAATTTATTTCCTCATCTTACAATAATTGATAATCTTACCCTTGCTCCAATATGGGTTCATAATGAATCAAAGCAGGAAGCCAAGGAAAAGGCATTAAAGCTATTAGATAGAGTTGGTATTAAAGACCAAGCTGAAAAATACCCAAATCAACTTAGTGGTGGACAGCAGCAAAGGGTGGCAATAGCAAGATCATTGTGCACCTCTCCAAAGATCATGCTCTTTGATGAGCCTACATCGGCACTAGATCCTGAAATGATCTCAGAAGTCCTAGATGTAATGGTCGAACTAGCTAAAGAAGGAATAACAATGATTTGTGTAACCCATGAGATGGGATTTGCAAGAAAAGTTGCTAATAGAATAATATTTATGGATGATGGTCAGATTGTTGAAGAAAATGACCCTGAGAACTTCTTTACAAACGCAGAGTCAGACAGATTGCAACTGTTCTTAAATCAAATATTAACACATTAAATTAGGCTCACATTTTGGCCAATCAAGATAAAAAAGGGGTGATATTCACGCAATTCTAGGTATAGAATGACTCCATCCATTAAGATTAAGTAATATAATTATTAAAACATAACTTATTAATAAGCCATAAATGTTTAAGTTCTTAAAAAAAGAAGACCCTATCAAAGAAACATCAGAAGAAATAACTCGACAAACTGATGATTGGACTAAAGATATTAAGCGTAGTAAAAAGATTGGAAAGGAAGTTGAGCAATTATCTTTTTTATACGACTCTGAAAGTATAATTAAAGATTTAGGGACTAAGCAGGGACTAAGTAGGGACCATCTCAAAATTCTAAAAAATTGCAGAGAAGAAAGTTCGGCTTTGGAATTAATGAACATCTTAAAAAGATCAAACAAATCCAAATTCAAAACAGCAATAATAAACCCACTTATTGTACAAAAATTTTTAGAACTCACAATTCCCGAAAGTCCAAGAAGTCCAAGTCAAAAATATAGATTAACTGGCAAGTTTGTTAAGAAAAGAGTTAAAGCATAATTAATAATTACACTTATTAGCCTAAAAATTCCGATTTTTAATGACTATTCACCCTTTTATCCCAAATATTCGTTTTAAAGAACTTTTTTCATTTTTGTTACAAACTTATTATCTTTCTTAATAAAGTCCTCTATATCTCTTAATTTCGAATCCATTATGTAAGTCACTGATTTATAATAAAATATCCATATTATTGTTGAATTTTTAGCATTTATTTTCGCATAATTTATATTATGTTAAATAAAGTCATTTTATTACTCTTTTAACATATTCTCCTCAAATATTCATAAACATGGATAATGTATTTCTTAGTCCCCCCTTCTATTTCCAATGTTTTCTTTTTTATTATCTTAGTCCCAATGTTAGCAATATGCTTATAAATAAAAGAAGTTATCAACTTTTGGGTCTGCTTGTTATTGTATGGGGATCATCTTTCCTGCTTATTGACCGTGCACTTTTATTTTTCTCTCCTGAACAAGTTGTTGGCTATAGATTAGTAATTGGAGCTATTACAATGCTTGGTATTGCAATTTATTATGGTAAGTCTTTCCCAAGAACAATTACTCCCTGGTTGCATTTTATTGTTTATGCAGTAATAGGTAATATTTTGCCTTATCTCCTTATTGCAACTGGTCAGTTAACTATTACTTCTGGCATGGCAGGCTTATTAATGGCATTTATGCCTCTAGTCACTCTTATTTTGGCTCATATTTTTCTACCCAATGATAAATTAAATAGATTCAAAATTCTTGGGTTTATTATTGGGATTTCTGGAGTGCTTTTTATACTTGGACCTTCTATTAACAACGGTAATAACACTCTTTTTGGAATTCTATTGGTTCTTGGTGCTGCTTTTGCTTACGCAATAAACACTATCATTGCTTCTCGACTTCCTTCTTATGACCCGCTGGTATCCAGCGCAAGTGTTCTATTGGCTGCCAGTTTACTTTCTTTCTTTATTTGGCCTAGCATCTTTTTTATTGATTTTTCTAATATTCCTTTGATTAGTGGTTTTAGTATTTTATTATTAGGCGCCCTTCCAACTGGAGTTGCAGCTTTACTCTACTTTATTATTATTAATACCGCAGGTGCTACATTTCTATCCAATATTAATTATCTAATCCCAGTTGTTGCTTTTTTCCTTGGCGCTATATTACTTGGTGAAGATATACTTTGGCAAAATATATTAGCTTTATTTCTTATCATTTCTGGAATTTTTATTTCTAGAATTCGATCTTAATTTATATATTTTTTTCTAATAAATTTATTCTTTTTTTTCAATTACTTATATTCATATTTATCTAAATTTTCTAAATGTTACTTCATCTATTTTATTTATATTCTATATTTAGTGTATATTTACCTTCGTAAGTACTAAATGTAGTACCCTATTAGGAGTTGAGTTTGAACCAGGAATTTCAGGCAGTTAAAGACAAAACTGCAGATCAAGAAATATTAGTTACCAAAAGAGATGGCTCGAAAGAGTCAATTGATTTAGAAAAAATACATCGAGTTGTTCATTGGGCCTCACAAGATTTAGATAATATTTCTGTATCTCAGGTTGAAATTAACGCACAATTAGCCTTTTTTGATGGCATTAAAACTGAAGATATTCATGAAACGATTATTAAGTCTGCAGCAGATTTAATTTCAACAGATGTTCCCGATTATCAGTATTTAGCTGCTCGATTAGCTA
>Ga0257115_1001538_pt1 | contig 15291 bp, 12 predicted proteins | sample SI112_100mmetaG_FD_194465 | JGI IMG/M metagenome (GOLD analysis project Ga0257115, IMG submission 194465) | Marine microbial communities from Saanich Inlet, British Columbia, Canada - SI112_100m | ecosystem: Environmental > Aquatic > Marine > Inlet | place: Canada: British Columbia | collected...
CAATAAACGTTGCATCGGGCGTGTCTATTATTATTAAATTATCTACTCCTATGGTTGCGACCATATGATGATCAGCATTAATGTAACTATTAGTAGTATCTTGAGTAACAACATCACCTTTAATGACGTTACCTTGATTATCTTTTTTACCTATGTCATAAAGTGCGGACCATGAGCCAATATCACTCCACTGCGCGTCCAGTGGAACAACCATGACATTATTTGATTTTTCCATAAGGGCATAATCGATTGATTCAGACGGAGAGGACTTAAAGGCTTGCTCATCTAAGCGAATAAAGTCTAGATCTTGCATGGCATTATTAACAGAATTAATAACTTGTCTAACGATATTAGGTGCGTGCAATGTGAGTTCATCAATAAGGGTCTGTGCCTGAAATACAAACATACCAGAGTTCCATAGATAGTTTTCCTGATTTAAATAAAATTCTGCAGTCTTTAGATCTGGCTTTTCAACAAACTTTTCAACCTTATACCCACCATAATAGTTCTCTTTTGATGATTTAATATAACCATAGTTAGTATTCGCTTCAGTTGGAACAATACCAAATATAACCAGCCTACTACTTTGTGCTTGTTGGCTTGCTATATTAATAGCATGATGAAATGCATGTATGTCTAGAATAACATGATCTGCTGATAAAACGAGTAACGTCGAATCGTCCAAATCTTTTAATGATTGGAGTGCAGCAGCAGCAATTGCGGGCGCTGTATTTCTGCCAACAGGTTCTAATAAGATTATTGGATTTTTAATGCCGATTTGCTGACACTGTTCTGCCACTAAGAATCGATGATCGGTATTACAGATGATAATCGGATCTGTCAGATTATCTAATCCCTTAAGACGTAGGATAGTTTCTTGCAGCATGGTATTATCGCTTGAAAGCGTCAAATATTGCTTAGGGTGTTGTTTACGAGATAGTGGCCAAAGGCGCATGCCTGAGCCACCTGAGAGAATAACTGGAGTTATCTTAGACATTACTTACTCTAGTAATTTCCTTTGAAGTCATTGTTGTTTCCTTAATATTTTCATACAAGAGCTAAGAGAAGACTTCCAATTTGATAATTTTATGTTAAATACTTCCACTATTTTATCCTTATTCATTAAGTTATTTCTTGGCTTTTTAACATGCGCTGGGTATTGTTGTTTGTTAATATGGTCAACTTTGTGGTCCACTTTTACTGCTTTTAAGATTTCTTTAACAAACTCATACCTACTTTATTGCTAGTGTTCAACTTGTGAACATGATTTATTTATTTGGAAATACGACTTAATTCTATTATTTTTAGTATCTTCAGTTTTTATGTTTTATATATACTAATTCACGATGCTCTATAATTGAACAAAAATTAATAAACTTTGATGAACAACATAATAGATTTCAACAATAAAACTATTCTTATTACGGGGGGTGCAGGCTTTATAGGTAGTAATTTGGCTTTTTATTTTCAAGCAAACTTCCCAAAATCTAAAGTCACTGTGTTTGATTGCTTTAGAAATAATGAAACTTTTCAAAATGGAAACCAAAAAAGCTTTGGTCATTACAATAACTTGATTGGCTTTAGAGGCGATATTATCTGTGGAAACATTAATAACAAAGATGATTTATCTTTACTGAATGACTATAAGTTTGATGTTATTTTTCATCATGCTGCAATTTCAGATACTCGAGTATATGATCAAGAAATCATAATGAAGACGAATGTAAACTCATTTTATGATTTACTGGCAATCGCTAAAAAAGATCAATCAGCACTTGTCTATGCAAGCTCAGCAGCAGCCTATGGAAGTCTACCTTCACCTCAAATTGAAGGCAAAGAAAGCCCTGAGAACCCTTACGGGTTTAGTAAGTGCATTATGGACCAAATTGCGACTCGTTACGCAATAGAAAATCCAGATTTAACAATAGTTGGGCTAAGGTTTTTTAATGTTTATGGCCCAAGAGAATATTACAAAGCCAAAACATCGTCTATGGTAATCCAGCTTGGTCATCAAATCTTAGATGGTAATGCACCACGTCTATTTGAAAATTCATCTCAAATATTACGAGACTTTATCTACATTGATGATGTGATACAATCCAATATCAAAGCCTGCACCCCTAAAAGAAATGGTTACTATAACGTTGCTACAGGAATATCAAGAAGTTTTCAAGACATTGCAGATATTTTACAAAAAGAACTTAATACTGATCTAGGAACTGAGTATTTCCCTAATCCTTATGATGGTTATCAAATGAATACTAAAGCAGATATTTCTAAGTCTAAGAAATTCCTAGATTTTGAATCAAAATTTTCTTTGGAAAGTGGTATTAAAGCTTATATTTCTGAAATTAAGCGCCTACATGGGGCTGAAAATTTATGATTTCATTGTCAAATATCAATCCTAAAATTTTAGTTATTGGCGACCTACTTATAGATCACTATCTCTGGGGCTCATGTGAGCGTATATCTCCAGAGGGCCCAGTTCAAATAATTGATGTTGCTAGTGAAAGTGCTGTATTAGGTGGTGCAGGAAACGTAGTAAATAATCTTCACTCTCTAGGTGCATTAGTTGATATTATTAGTGTAGTTGGTGAATGTGAAGCATCAAAAGAGCTAAAAGAGTTATTGTCAACCATTAATGTTAATACACAGTATCTAATTACTCAAAAGGATCGAGTTACGAGTAAAAAAAGTAGAGTTATTGCCGCACAACAACAAGTAGTCCGTTTCGACCGTGAAAGTACTTCAGAGATTAACAACAACTCACAAACTGCCATTCTTGATGTCTTTAAAAAGATTGTCAGTAATTATGATGTTATTCTGCTTTCGGATTATGGCAAAGGGGTATTAACTTTTGATCTAACACAATCATTAATTACAATCGCCAATGAAAATGACAAGAAACTATTAGTGGACCCAAAAGGCCTCGATTATTCAAAATATAATAGCGCTTACCTATTAACTCCCAATAAAAAAGAAGCTAGCGAAGCAACAAACATTATAATTAAAGATAGTGCAAGTCTTACCAGTGCCTTAGTGAAACTTAAGGAACAATGCAATTTAGCCTGTTCACTTATTACATTAAGTGAACAGGGCATAGCAATTTTTGATAACGAGTTACGAAGTCATCCCACAGTTGCTAAAGAAATATTTGACGTCACCGGTGCAGGTGACACTGTCCTCGCTGCACTTGGGTTTGCATTATCATCCAACAATAATATTGATGAGGCAGTCAAATTTGCCAATCTAGCTTCAGGCGTTGTAATTGGAAAAATTGGCTCAGCAACAGCCTCACTTAATGAAATTATCGAGTATGAATCAAGCCTTCATAAATCTTCTAGTGATGCTCATATCAAAACCTGGGATGAAATATCTTCAATTGTAAGGGCACTAAAAAATAAAAATAAAAAAATTATATTTACAAATGGCTGTTTTGATATATTGCACTCTGGACATGTAAAATACCTAGAGAAAGCGAAAGGTTTTGGAGATACATTAATTTTAGGCCTTAATTCTGATGACTCAGTTCAAAGACTTAAAGGAGAAAATAGACCAATAAACTCACAGGCTGAGCGGGGCTATATTCTTGCCTCGCTTGAGGTGATAGACTATGTTGTAATATTTGATGACGACACACCTTTGGATTTAATTAAGCTCATTCAGCCAGATGTGCTGGTCAAAGGAGGAGATTATGAAGGCCAACAAGTCGTAGGTGAAGATATTGCTAAAGAACTAAAGCTCGTAAAATTTATTGATGGTAACAGCTCAACTAAAATCATCGAAAAAATTATGAAATTATGAAATTATGAAATACATTATCCAAAATGAACTTAACGAACATATAAAAACTGCAAATTTACTTTATAAACTAACAGATTTATTAGCTTGCTCTGCTCAATTATGTATTGATTGTTTAAAAGGTGGTGGAAAGATTTTAATATTTGGAAATGGTGGTAGCGCTGCAGATGCCCAACACATTGCTGCTGAACTAGTTGGCAGATACAAAACTAATCGCAAAGGTTTGCCTGCAATTGCCTTAACTACTGATAGCTCAGCACTTACATCAATTGGAAATGACTTTGGATATGAACATGTATTCGACCGCCAGGTTGAAGCAATAGCAAATAAAGGTGATGTAGTAATTGGAATTAGTACAACTGGAAAAAGTGGAAATGTTATTAACGCCCTTAAACTTGCATCTAGATTAAACTGCACTACAATTGGATTTAGCGGTCACGATGGTGGAGAGATGAATAAGATTTGCAATGTAAACCTAGTTGCTCCCTCTGAAGATACGCCTCGAATTCAAGAAATGCATATCATTATTGGTCATACAATTTGCCACTTAATTGATCAAGAATTTAAGGGCTAATTAAAGGTTCTAACTGCTCTCAATACTTCTGATGCTTCAATCAGTTTCATACAATTGTGGTGCTTGAGGGGACATGTCCTCTTCATACATGGCTGACAAACTAAATTCTTTTTTACTATCATGCTCTTTTCATTCATCCATTGTGAAGTTTCATTATCCTTAGTTGGACCAAAAATTGTGACTGTTGGAACCTGTAAAGCAGCTGCTAAATGCATTGGGCCACTGTCACCTGTTATAAATAAATCAAGATTAGCAATTTGAGAAATTAGTTCTTTAATGGTTAGTTTGGCTGCTAGATTTTTATAATTTTTAACGCCTTTTTCAATTAAATGCTTCTCAATATCTTTTGCAATATCTATTTCTCTAGGTCCACCAAAAATAATAATGTCATACTGGTTAGATAAGTCAATTGCTACATCAGCAAACTCTTTTGGATACCAGCGTTTGGCGCTGCCATAAGATGCACCTGGATTTACACCCAATAATTTATTTTTACTAACTTTACTCTGCTTTTCAGAATGCAAGATCAACCTACCTGGAATAGTATTTATTTTCAGACAATCGTTAATAAAATTATTATATTTTTCTACCTGGTGATCTTTGTTATAAATATTTTTATCAAATTGATACTTATTTGTAGATGAAATAAAAAATTTAATGAATTTTGCTCTAAACGACCCTCTAAAAGAGAAAAATACATCAAATTCTTCAAAGTCCTTCAGGGCTTTATATACATTAATAAATTTTTTGTCCAAAACATAGGTTTTAATTACATTTGGATGGTTTTTTAAAGCCTCAATTGAAATAAATGAACCAAGTAAAGTAATTTCAACATCAACAAAATATTTTACAAGATTCTCAATCGCGGGACTCGTCATGACTGAATCACCAAGCCATGTAGGTAGTTCAATAAGGATTTTCATTTCAAAAGCTTATAGTGTTTTTTACTTAAATTTAATCCTAAAAAATTTTCAAATTTAATCATTAATCGATGTTTTTTTTGCTTTCTCGTTAGCTTATAACTAGGGCTTGTCTTGAACAATCCCTTTTCATTAGGAAGCCAATCTTTAATAATTTCTGGATGGAGCCCCTTAAATTCTTTTAAAATCGACTGATCCATTTGCGAATAGTCAATTAATAATGGCTCGCCACCCCAATACTTTTGTACTTTGTTACTTTTAAGATTCATCTGATTTTCACTTCGGACCCACCCATAATGATAACAAGTAGCACCAATAATTTTTGCTCTTGGGTATCTACCCTTTTTATTAGAATCTAATACAAGCCAAAAAAGACCATCTGGAGCATAAGATCTAATTGAGTTTTTAATAATCCTAGCCTCTGAACGATACCAACCAGGTGAGTCAAGCAAAGTATTAGCATTTCCATAAAAATGATTAAAGCTAAAGGCAAGAGCCTCAACATTAGAATCATTTAAATATTTCTCCATGGATTTTTTTATTTGTACTAAATCTTTTTCATGATAAACCTCATCTCCTTCAATATAGAAAACCCAGTCACCTGTGCAATTAAATTGTGCGATCATTTTCTGTTGACCATAAACATAGCCTCGATCACGCATCTCATCATTCCATTTGGACTCAATTATCCGAATTTTTTTATCTTTTATGGAATGTATCATCTCTAATGTATCATCTTCACTCTCACCAACATTAATCACAAATTCATCCACTATTGATAAAATAGATTGAATTGATTGTAAAAATGGATAGCCAAGTATCTGGCCATTTTTAATGAATGTAAATGCACTAATTTTCATTTTCTTCTATCGAATTGATTCCATTTTCACACCATTGAATTCCTTTCTTTATTGCATTATCTAATATTGCATCATTCCTTTTTAGTGATAGCCTAGAATTTTCATTGTGCCATAAATGAAATTGAATCGCGTTGAAACGAACATTTTTTCTTTTAACTCCACTGTTAATTAAACGAACCACTAACTCGCTGTCCTCTCTTCCCCAGCCCTCAAATTCATTATTAAAACCATTAATATTTATAAAATCTTTTTTATAAAAAGCTATATTACAAGACTTGATGCCGCTCATATGATTCTTTTTATTTGAAAATATTAAAGACAGTAATTTAGAATGAATAGAGTTTTTTCTATTCATCAATTCTAAAGAAAAAAATGAAAAGTCAATTATTTTATTTGCCAAAGCTTTTCTTGTTTGCTTTTCAGTAAGTAAAGATCTAGAGCCTTGTACAAAATATCCAGACTCTGAATTAGCAATATGGTCCTCTATAAACTTTGTATGTAGTATTGTATCTCCATCAACTAAGACAATGTAATCTCCAGAAGATCGAAATATGGCCTTATTTCTTGATCTAGCAGCCCTAAAACCAATATCCTCTTGCCACGAATGAATAGCTTTTATATTAGAATTTATATTAAAGCTATTAATTAAGACTTTTGTTTCTTTGGTACTTCCATCATCTGCAATAATTACTTCATCTGGGAGTATGGTTTGACAATTAACACTTTTCATTACTAGTAATAATGCTTCAGGCCAATTATAAGTAGTAATTATTAGAGTAAGTTTCATTAACTAATGAGTTATTTGATAAAATAAGAAGAAATTATATGCCATTTATTCTTTTAAAGTTTTATGTGGAAAAACATTCAACTTTTCTGATAATTCTAATTTTACTTATAATATGAAAATTTCTGTTTGCATTATTGCATTTAATGAAGGTGAAAAAATTCGTGACTGTATTAATACCGTCTTATGGGCAGATGAAATTATAGTGGCAGATTCACATAGTACAGATGGAACAAGCGAAATAGCTATTGAACTTGGAGCAAGAGTAATACATATACCTTTTAATGGCTATGGTGATTTGAGGAATCAAGCCATAAGTTACTGCAATGGAGATTGGATTTTTAGCCTTGATTCAGATGAGAGGTGTACAAGAGAAGTGCGTGATGAAATTGTTAAGCTTATTGATAATGCCCCATTAGATATATATAGAGTCCCAAGAAAGAATTTTTTTATGGGTAAGTGGATCAAATACTCTGGCTGGTATCCAAACTTTAGACAGCCTCAACTTTTTAAAAAAGGAAAAATGAGCTACACTATGGAATCAGTTCACGAGGGATACATCAGTCATAGTAATAAAGAAATTGGTACAATTACTAATATTATTTGGCAATTTCCGTTTAAAAATACTGAAGAATTGATGCATAAAGCTAATCGATACTCAAGCTTAGGGGTTTCGAAATTACAAGAAAAGAGAATAAAAGGTAGTATTTTTAAAGCTTTTTTACATGGCTTTTGGTCGTTTATTAAGCACTATATTTTTAAACTTGGTTTTTTAGATGGTGGACCAGGATTTATAATTGCCTTTGGTAACTTTGAGGGCACCTTCTATAGATATATTAAACTCACAGAGGCCCAGAAAAACTGGAAACCCCCTGTAACTGAAACAATTAAATGATAGTGCCAGTAATCTTATCTGGTGGAAGCGCTAGAAGAATAGCCTCTTTCTAGAAAGCTTTATCCAAAGTAGTTTTAAGCATAGCTAATGAAACAACTTTATTTCAAGATACAATTATTAGGCTTCCTGCTGGGGTAACTGACCCTCTAACTATTTACAATTAAGAGCATCGCTTCATTGTAGCTGAGCAACTTCACCAAAGAAATTTAAAAATAAAGGTGTTATTTTAGAGCCTATTGGAAAAAATACAGCTCCTGCAATTTATATAGCAGCTATGCATTTATTAAATATATAGTTAGTTATCTGTTATCTTCATATTTAGTTAATATCTTTGCTAAAAATAAATGTGGTAATGTATGGTGGGTAATAGGCATCCTAGGTAATGTTAATTTATTCGATTGAGGCGTTGCCCTGCCACGACTCATTGTTGTTGCAGTTCTATATCCAGCATCTTTTATCATATTTACAAGTGGCTCATTAAATCGCCCAAAAGGATAGCAAAAATCTTTAATTGATACTTTGAACATTTGCTCAAGCTCAGCTTTGCAATTGAAGATTTCTTCATGAGATTGTTGCTCGCTTAACTCTTCCAATAATGGGTGTGTTTGCGTATGAGCACCAATATCTAAGCCCAAATTAAGCCACTCTTTTATTTCTGATTGTGTCATTAAGGGGCGTTGCGTAATACCTTTATTGAAATCCCAAGTATTGGAAGCGCCAATCCTTTGACTAACCAAATAGCAGGTTGCACTAAAATTGTACTTTTTTAATGTTGGTGCAGCATTGATTAAGTTGTTTTGATAGCCATCATCAAAAGTAATACCGACTACTTTTCCTGTTTTTTCCCCTTCTAAATAGGGTGTCAGCTCTCTCATGCTAAGCCCTTTATAGCCGAGTATATTAAGAAGCCACATTTGCATCCCAAAACGCTTAGGAGGAACATGCAAGCTGCGCATTACTGTGGATTTTGGCATTGCTTCAATGCTATGATACATTAATATTGGAATCGGTCTTTTCGACATAATTACCTTATTCAAATGCAAAATTCTTTGTTTTATAACTTTAAATGCACTCCGTTTAATAACAACTTTTTGAGCTAAGCTGATTTGTTTATCAAGGGGCAACTTTTGACATTTATTTAAGAATTCAGAAATAATTGGTATTGCGTGTTTTTTCTTTCTAGAAGTTGAGTACAAGCTAACATATTTTTTGCCTTCAGTCATTTTGTATTTTCTCAAAAGAGATTCAGCTAATGAGAATGGCTCTATAGTATGTGCTGGAACGATTTCAATAAAAACTTGCATCAGTTTGTCAGCCCAGTCGAGACTAGGACGCATATTTGGCATGATACCAACCATTAGAGAGCCCCACATAGCCGATTTTTTAGATAGTTCATAAAGACTACTATCAATTTGAATGGACCTGCCTTCTAAATGATCAATATAAACTTGGAATCTCTTTCGCTTGTAAATCAATCCCTCATTCAGATAAAACAAAGCTTGATTTGGCTGGATTAAATCAAAAAGAATTAGAGGGGATTTATGAAAATAAGTATCCGTATCTAGGAACAAAATCTTGTCCTTTTCTGTTAATTCTAGACGGTCCATGACATAAGCCATACCCCGATTTTTGATTCTAAAACCGTACTTTCCATTCAACGACCATTCATTTCTTTGCTGTGGACTAATTGAAAAAACTGTAACTGGGTAAGATTTAAATTCTCCTGGATTTTCAGTAAGAATAACAATTTCAAAAGAATCTTCATTTGACATCCAGTTCATAAAAGTCAACAAACTGAATTTAGCCCCATTGTAGTAACCCTTGTCTTCACCAAAAACAATATATAGAAGAATTTTTCTCATGACTTTTTAAAACTCAACATTTTGATACCAATTCTTAACTTCATCAAAAACTACTTTAGGACTTATATGATCCAAGCATTCACTTTTGCCATTCTGATTATCGCAACCAGCATTACCGCAGGCAACACAGGGCATATTTGCTTGAAAAATAGTAATATTTCCATAGCTTTGTTTAGGCTTATCTTTTATTGCTGACTTTTGTAGTTGATTAGACCAAGGGGACCACATTGATAAATTAGTTGGGCCAAATATAGCAAAAATACGCTTATTTTGGCCAGCAGCAATGTGCATATTGAGAGTGTCCATACCAATATAAGCTAAAGATAATTCACTCAATGCAAAATACTCTTCTAAACTCGTCTCCCCTATGAAATCAAAAACATTAGATAGGACTGGAAGTTGCTTTTTTATTTCAGTATCAATTTGATTATCACTGCCAGTAATAACCACGCTAATATTCAGGCTACACAGCTGGTCAAGCAATTCATGCCTTAAGTTTTGGGGATATATCTTGAAGTAGTATTGTGCAGAGGGATGAAAAATAATAAAATCTTTGATGCCTTTTTTATCTAGTTTATTTTTTATTCTGGCAATAGAGGATTTAGAAACTTTAGGCCTCTCCAAAATGTTTTTATGTTCAATATTAAGCATATTTAAAGACTCTAAATTATTTATGAGAATATGTTTAGCTGAGTCAAAAAAATAATTCTGAGTCAAAAGTAACTTTTTCCACCATGATTTTTTATTATCTTTTTCAATAGCGCTAATTGAATACTTGCTTGCAAATAGGGCGTAAAACACACTACGATCGCTTGCTGTAAGATTAATACTTAAATCATACTTTCTGAATATAGAAGAAATAATGTCTTTTTCTTGTCTAAAACGATTTTCACTCTTCCTTTTATATGAAAAACAATGGATAAAATGAATATTCGGCAATAATTTAGCAACTGGAAATGTATCATCATTAACAAGTAGATCAATTTTAGGTGATTTGTAAAAATCATACAAAGCACTAATCAAGCTTTGACTGAGTAATACATCTCCATTAGAGCGTTGAATAATTATTAAGATTTTTTTAGGATTTTTCAAAATCTTTATATAAAAAGGAGCTAAAGAATACAAACATTAAAGTTGTATAGTGACCTAATAAATAACTGTCACTGAGCATTAAAACTAAAAATAATAATGGCAATGTCATACCAACATCTCTAATAAATCTATCGGGAGACTTATAAGAAATCTTTACTTGCAAAAATAAGATACTAAGCATACTTATTAATCCAATTAAGCCCAATTGGCAAAGAATTAGGGAGTACATATTATGAGGATTAGTAACAGAAGGAAGATTGGGTGTATTTACCTCATTTATCTTTCGATATTCATTTGGAAAATCTCCAGTACCTACACCAATCAATAAATTTTTTTTATATATATCCCACGAATTTATAGCATAGTTAATTCTTTGTCCGACAGATGAACCATTGCCCATATTAATTGAATCATAAGAGATTGATTCTTGAATTGCCATATTCACCCTTGATTTAAAAAGATCACTGCCCTGATAAGCAAATAAAAAAATAGACGGAATAATTGTAAAAATTATTAAAAGTGATTTCACTCTTTGTTTTTCAAATATTTGAAAAATTAGTATTATAAGAATCACAAAAAAACCAATCTGGCCAGCTCTTCCTCCAGTAATGAACATATTAATTGACATACTTATTGCAAAAAAACTGTAAAAAGAAAAAACTAAGTCAGTTAATTTTTTATTGAAAAATATTTGATGTAAGACTAAGTATATGGCAAATGCCAGAATTGGATTATAAGAAATATGACTCATAAATGGAGTAGGATTATTAACTGTTGTATTTTTGAAGGGCTCAATTATTTCAAACCAAACTAAATAAGATACAACTTCAGTAATAGATATAGCAAGTAAAAACGCAGAGATATACTTCGCAATATTATCTTTTCTTACCAAAGTATATAGAATTGGAAAGAGTCCTATGAAGTACCACATTTTATGAATCATATGAAGCCCCCAACTAATATCTTCTGTCCAAATTAAACCTAAAACATGCATCAGGAAAAAAACTACTGATGCAAGCATTAACTTGCTCTGAAAAATTGTAGTAAACTTTTCTTTGTAGTTACCAGAAACAAGCCAAATAAAGCAAATGACAACAATTATTGTATTTGCTCCAGCCACAGTCAAAGGCAAAAGAAATGCAAGTGAAATTAATAAATATTTATAGGTTTCTTCCAGGGAAATTTTTTGAAACATCGATTTTTTTTAAAATCTCTTATAAAATAAGACTTAATTATACTCACCATAATATATGTCTATAAAATCTATTTTCCTTGACCGCGATGGAGTTATTAATAAAGAAAAAAACTATTTACATAAAATAGCAGATTTTGAATTTATTAGCGGGCTTTTCAGTTCTTGTAAGTACTTTACAAGCCTGAATTATAAAATTATTATAATTACAAACCAGTCTGGAATCGCACGTGGGTACTATACCGAGAGTGACTATCAAATTCTCAACACTTGGATGCTAGGTGAATTTAAAAAAAATGATATTGAAATATTAGATATTTTTCACTGTGCTCACTTGCCAGAATCTCATTGTGATTGTAGAAAACCAAAACCGGGAATGCTCCTTACTGCAAAGGCTAAGTATAATATTGACATGAAAAAATCTTGGATGATTGGAGATAAAGAAAATGATATTAAGGCAGCAAATAACGCTGGAATAACCAATACAATTCTAGTGAAAAGTGGGCATAATATAGATGAGATTAACTCAAATGCAAAGTTTCTCCTTGATTCAATTAAAGATATTCATCAAGCAATCAAATTTTGATTTCTTCGGTTAATAAATCGTTAGCAATCTTAAAAACTTCCTCAGCCTTTATTTCTTGAATTGAATAATCTTTTTTATCTATCTTTAATGGATTAACATTTGATTTTGACTCAATAATTTTATTTTTTTCAGTTGTTAATGCATTTCTATAGCCTGGTGTTGAGCCAAAAAGAGTAATTGATGGAATATTACATGCCCAAGCAAGATGAGTTGGTCCTGTATCAGATCCTAAAACTAAGTCAACCTGACTAACTAGAGATATTAATTGATCTAGAGATAATTGATCCGTAATTATAACTTTGGGGTTTAATCTTTTAATCTCTTCGGCTAGTAACCTTTCACTCATACCACCCCAAATGATAATGATATTAGCATCTAATAATTTGGTTAAACTTGCTATTTTATTGACTGGATATAGTTTTGTTGAATTAGATGCTCCAGGGATAATCAAGACATTTTTTTTTGCATCTGATAACCCGAAGAATTCATATGCTTGACTAGGAAACATGAAAGGCAGCTTACTTTGAAGATCTTCAAAATTATATGGGAGCTCTAAAACAAACTTTATAAGTTCAAAGTTTCGCTTAATAACATTTTCTTCGTAACCTATCTTAAAAGTCTTTGTGTAAAAAAATGACGCTATTTTTTCTCTTGCTGAAGCTATATTAAAACCAAAAGTAATTTTAGAAGGAATTATTCTTGCCAAGACGGCAGATTTTATTAGACCCTGCATATCAATAACCAAATCATACACTTGAAGTTTTCGAAGTTTTCTATAATCATTTAAAAATAGACTAAATGACATTTTATTTTTAGCTTTTTTTAAGTTAACTGTATGCACTTTATTTACTTCCGGATGGTATTCCAAAAGTTGTTTATAGTTTTCTTCAACTACCCAATCAATCAAAATTTCTTGATTATATTTTTTTATAAACTGCAAAACAGCCATTGCATGAATAATATCACCTAACGCTGAAAGTTTAACTATAGCTATTCTCATGAAAAATCATTTTACAGCGTCATTCACTTTTTTCGCACCTCAAATTAAATTAGACTTTTAATGATATAATTCGCATACCTTAAATTATCAGTTAAGTTGATACAAATGGACTTAAAAAAAATACCTGAAAAGACAACTAATTTTATACGCAATGTTATCGATGAGGACCTTTCAACAGGTAAATATAAAACTATTATTACTCGCTTTCCGCCAGAGCCTAATGGCTATCTCCACATAGGTCATGCAAAGTCAATATGCCTTAATTTTGGAGTAACTTCAGATTATGCTGGTTATTGCAATTTAAGATTTGATGATACAAACCCTTCTAAAGAGGATATTGAGTATGTTAACTCTATCAAACAAGATGTCAAATGGCTTGGCTTTAGTTGGAACAATGAAGTTAAATTCAGCTCTAGCTATTTTGATATCTACTATGACTGCGCCATAGAACTTATTAAAAAAGAATTATCTTATGTTTGTTTTTTAAGTGCTGAAAAAGCACGTGAATACCGTGGAACTCTAAAAAAGCCAGGTAAAAATAGCCCCTATAGAAATTCTTCTGTAGAAGAGAATTTAAGTTTATTTGAAAAAATGAAATCAGGCGAATTTAAGGAAGGAGAATGTGTCCTTAGAGCAAAAATTAATATGTCATCAAGCTTTATGTGTATGCGAGACCCAACTCTATATCGTATTCGTTTTGAATCCCATCATCAAACTAAAGATGACTGGTGCATTTATCCTATGTATGATTTTGCGCACTGCCTTGGGGATGCTATTGAAGGTGTCACACATTCTATCTGCACTCTGGAATTTCAGGATAATCGAAGAATTTATAATTGGACTCTAGAAAATATAGATGCCTTTAACAAGCCAGACCGCCCCCATCAATATGAGTTTTCTCGCTTAAATTTAGAATACGCTACTACATCTAAAAGAAAACTAAAACTTCTTGTTGATAATAATCATGTGTCAGGGTGGAATGATCCCAGGATGCCGACAATTTCTGGCTTAAAAAGAAGAGGTTACACTCCAGCATCTATAAGAGAATTCTCAGAGAGAGTAGGTGTTTCAAAAGTTAACAGTCTTACTGATATTTCGATTTTAGAATCTTCCATTAGGGATGATTTAAATAAATCAGCACCAAGGGTAATGGCAGTAATTAACCCAATTAAACTCGTGATTGAAAACTACCCTGAGGGAAAAATTGAATCTCTTAGTGCCCCTGTTCATCCTCAAAATGAAGAAATGGGAACTAGGGAGATTTTCTTTAGTCGTGAGATTTATATTGATAAGGAAGACTTTAAAGAAGTCGTACCAAATAATAAGTACAAGCGCTTAGCAATAAATAAAGAGGTTCGACTAAGAAATTCATATGTCATCAAAGCAATTCGATTTGATAGCGATAAAGATGGAAATATTACAACTATTTACTGCACTTATGATTCATATACTCTAGGAAAAAACCCTTCTGATGGTAGAAAAGTTAAAGGTGTTATTCATTTCGTTGAATCAAGCAAAGCCATTAATGCTAAATTTAAAATATATGATCGCCTTTTCTTAGATTCAAACCCTTCTCAAGTGGATGATATGTCATCTATACTTAATCCAGATTCACTAATTATTAAAAATGGGTATGTTGAGCCCAGCCTTCAAGAAGCTGAAATTGAAAAAGCATACCAGTTTGAACGAGAGGGTTACTTTTGTAGAGATAGTGAGTCTGATGGA
>Ga0257115_1001543_pt1 | contig 15258 bp, 17 predicted proteins | sample SI112_100mmetaG_FD_194465 | JGI IMG/M metagenome (GOLD analysis project Ga0257115, IMG submission 194465) | Marine microbial communities from Saanich Inlet, British Columbia, Canada - SI112_100m | ecosystem: Environmental > Aquatic > Marine > Inlet | place: Canada: British Columbia | collected...
ATAGGCACATATTACCGTGAGAACGGGAAAAGTTACCAATTGAATGATAATTCCTCTAATCAGTTGATGACTATTTCATTCTTGAATTCAAAGTCGTTTAAGGTTGATTATTTAATAACCCGTGGTGATGCGGTTAAGTCGGGCACATTAAAAATTACTGCTGGATTAAATGGATCAGGTGATATGATGTTCGTTGATGATGGGTGGGAAAACTCACCGACTGGTATCGCATTAACTGCAACCCAAACTGACAATAGTGTTACCGTAAACTATACATCAACGAATAATGGTAAAAATGGGTCAATTAGCTATTCAGTGAGTTATTTATAATTTTTATAACTTGAAAAACGGTGGCGTTTCTGTTAGAATGGTAAATATAGGACAATCTAATAATGAAGGTGATCGATGACAACAGTTAATGAAATTTATGTAAAAAAGCGTGATGGAAGTCTTGAGTTATTAAATTATGACAAAATCCATAGGATGTTGGAGTGGTGTTCCGATGGATTAAATGTGTCGGTTTCTGACACAGCAATCAAAGCAGAAATTAAGATTGTCAATAAAATCAAGACAGTTGATATTCAGCACACCTTGATTAAATCAGCCGCAGAAATGATCTCCGTGGATACCCCAGATTATGATATCTTTGCTGGTCGATTATTAGTAACTGATATGCGCAGGCAAGTATATGGGGGAAGTGGAAAAATACCACCATTTTTAGAATATATTACAAAGAATGTTAATTCTGGATTGTATAGCCCAGAATTACTAGAGAATTATACAGAAGCCGAAATAAGTGATTTTGGTGATTTCTTAGATTATGATAATAATTTTAATCGTGGATATGCATCAATTGTTCAAATGGAATCAAAATATTTAATTAAAGATTCCAAAACTGATATTCTATTGGAGATGCCACAAGAAACATTCATGATAATTCCAATGGTCATTTTTGCAACCGAGAAAAATAGAAGAAAACTTATTATAGAGTTCTATACTGCATTAAAAAATGATGAAATTTCATTACCAACTCCAATCATTTCTGGTGTAAGAACTCAATTAAAAATGTTTAGTTCCTGTTGTAAGATCAAGATGGGAGACTCTACTGAGAGTATTCTTAGCACAGAGTATGCATTATCACTGATGACTTCACAACGCGCTGGAATTGGTATTGATATGGGGAATGTGCGTTCTATTCTTGCACCCGTAAAAAATAATACAGTAAAACATACTGGTGCATTGCCTATACTGAAATCAATCGAAGCGACATCAAAACAATTTACACAGAATGCATTACGATCGGGTGCTACTGTAGTCAATTATCCTATATTTAACTTTGAAATCATGGACATTCTGGAGTACAAAAATAACCAAGGGAGTAATACCACCAGGGCAAGGTTTATTGATTATAGTATTGGTTTGACATCTATTTTTATTGATCGTGTCTTAAAAAAGGAAAACTTTACCCTGTTTAGTGCGGAAGAAGTTCCAGATCTATTTGAATTCTATGGTGATACTGATAAGTTTGATGAAGCGTATGTGATGTATGAGAAAAAGCGTGGAATTCGAAAAGAAGTATTCCCAGCAAAAGAGATATTTGATAAACTCGTTAAAGAGAGAGTGGGAACTGGAAGAATATACATTCATTTTATTGATAATATTAATAAACAGGGGATGTTTAAGGAACGAATTACCCAAACTAATTTGTGTGTGGCAGGAGACACAATGATTTCTGTACGGTATACCAATGCACTCAATAATATCGTTAATGAGACAATTCGAATTGATCAGTTGGATAACATAACAGAACAGGAATATAATAATATTGAAGTATTAAGTTATAATATAACCAATGAAGAAGATGAGTATCGACAAATAACGGCATTTGCGCAAACACATAAATTGGCGGACGTTTTTGAAATTGAGGATGAGGCTACTGGACAACGACTAGTCTGTACTGGCGATCATATGGTATATACTAAGAATAATGGGTATGTGAAAGCCAGTGATCTTGTTGAAAGCGATGAATTGCATATTAACTAAGAAGTTCATTGATGATAATTTACTAACAGTTGATGGTAGACTTAGCCCTGTGAATATGAAGCGGTTTGGAATAGAATCCACACCAATGGAGCTATATATGGTATTCCATGAGATGGCAGAAAAGGGGAAATGTGAATTGTGTGGTGATTATACCCGGTTTGTTAGTTTTAGGAAAGGATTTCGGGCAACATGTTCTTCTCGATGTAGCAAACAGGTCATCATAAACAAGAATAAGAGTCATTCAATTACGAAAGAACTAATAGCGACTGAATTTATATTGCCGAACGGAAAGTTATCACAAGGTAAAATGTGCCTATATGATGTTTCTGCAACGGAATGTTATAATGTATACCACGGGATCGATGGTGCTGTTTGTCACCATTGTGGTGTCAGACTACACAAAATAGTAACATTTAAGCTGGGCTATCCAACATATTGTTCTTTGCAATGTTCAGCAAAATCTGCAGATGTTAAAAAGAAACGCACCGAGACGAATATAAAACGTTATGGTGATAGTAATGTATGGCGGTCGCGGACAGATTCAACTACCTATGATATATTAGAAAATAAGAATGTATTGGAGAAACTTTACGGTGAGTACGAAAGTGCAACCAAAATTGCAAGTATCATCGGAGTAGCACACTCAACGGTGTCAGTATATCTAAGAAAGCATGGAATAAAAATAACAAATTCTAGTTCGGCTGAGAGGGAACTAGTTGAATTCTTACAAGGACATAACCTAGTTCGGAATGATCGGACAATATTGGATGGGAAAGAATTAGATATATATTTACCAGATAACAAGTTAGCAATCGAATACAATGGTATTGTTTGGCATAGTTTTGGTAAAACATTTCCAAACAATGCGATGATTGAAGATAAATCAATGCATTTACGCAAAACGGTAGAATGTGAACGCCAAAGTATACATTTGTTGCACATTTTTAGCAATGAATGGGAAAATCCCACAAAACAAGAAATATGGAAGTCGGTGATAAATGGTAAATTAGGGAAGAATACAACAATATATGGGCGTAAAACCAACGCTGTTAAGATAACATCGTTGGTCGCAAGGAATTTCTGCGATGATAATCATTTACAAGGTGGCATTGGGACAAGTATTTCGTATGGATTAGAATATGATGATACTATCGTAGCGGTAATGACATTCTCAAAACCACGGTTTAACAAGAAATACGATTATGAATTAATTCGCTACTGTTCTATGAAGGGTGTGCATGTGGTTGGTGGAGCATCAAAGTTGTTGACTAAGATGAAGCAATATAGTATAATAACATACGCCAATAGAAGATGGAGTCGTGGAGATTTATACACAAAGCTGGGATTTAATAATATGGGCAACAGTTTGCCTAATTACTTCTATATTGCAAAAAACCAAGTGCGGTTAGAAAGTAGAAACAAGTATCAAAAACATAAGTTGGTCGCATTATTGGAAGATTACGATGCGAATTTAACAGAAAGTCAAAACATGTTTAACAATTCATACAGGAGATTGTGGGATTGTGGTAATGTAGTATTCACCAAGGAAAGAGAACAATGCTAAAAATTAGAAAACTAAACAAACAAATTCCGGTATATGATATTACAGTTGAGGAGACACATAACTTTTATGCCAATGGTATACTAGTTCATAATTGCTCCGAAATATTCCTTCCAACTAGGGCTATGAAATTTGATGGTCTTAAACAAACTGACTTTGAAAACATCACAGATTATGATTTGAATGATGGTATGATATCATTATGTATCCTTGGATGTGTGAATTTTGGTAAATTGACAAATATTACTAGGATAGATACCTTAACCAGTTTAATGGTGAGATTTCTTGATAATTTGATTGATATACAGGATTATCCAATGGATGCAACTAAATATCCGACCAAAGGGTATCGTTTCTTGGGTATTGGTATTTCTGATTTTGCCCATTTTTTAGCGAAACATGAAGCACGGTTGGGAACACAAAAAGCGAAAGAATTAACACATCGCTGGGCAGAACGTTTCCAATATGGGTTAATTAAGGCATCGGTTAGTTTAGCAAAAGAAAGAGGTCCGTGTGAATACTATAAACAGTCTTTGTATTCTGATGGTGTTTTGCCAATTGACACATACAATAAAAATATAGATAGTTTGATTGCTAATAATCTGTTATGTGATTGGGAAGGTTTACGAAAAGATTTACTGAAATATGGTATAAGAAACACAGCTTTATCAGCAATTCCGCCAACCGCAAGTTCAAGCCTGGTCAGTAATAGCACCCAAGGGGTAGATCCAATACAATCAATTACTGATACATTTGAGAGTGCTAGTTATACAGTAAAATCGTTGGTACCAGATTTCGAAAAAGAGAAATACTATATGAAAGCATGGGAGATGCCGAATAATGATTCTAGTGAATACTTGAAATTGATTGCTGTCATCAATAAATTTATTGACCAAGGGATTAGTGTTAACCAATGGTACGACTTAACTAAAATTCCAAATAGGGTGTTGGATTCGAACCGTGTTAAGCGTGATATTTTGACAGCATACAAGTATTCGTTAAAGAGTTTGTATTATATTCGCACAAGGGATAAAGAAAATAAATCAGATACAGTTGTGTCTGGGTGTGGGTCGGGTGGATGTGCAATTTAACAACATTTATTAATAATACATTACTTACTAAAAGTGGAACATTAAATCCGAAGAGAACACACCTTGATTGGTTTACTAATCATGGTCTTATAGAGTATTATGATGTTATTGTTAATTCGACCTCGTTTCTTGGTGATGTGAAGTTTTATATGCGTGTCCATATGATATTAAAAAATATTGATAGATTCCCCAAATGCAAGTGTGGAAATGATATTACTAATTGGAATGATCATACTAAAAATTTTTATGAGTTTTGTTCATTATCCTGTGGGACATATTACACGAAAGATAAACAGAGAGAAACCAAAGAACTGTTGTATGGTGATATACACTATAACAATAGGAAACAGGCAAAAGAAACTTGCTTAGATAGATATGGAAATGAGTCATACACACAAACAGAAGAGTTTAAAACCCGTGTTAAAAATACAAATATTACAAAATATGGGTATGGTGCAACATCACAGAGTCCGATAGTTAAACAGAAAGCAAAAGAAACTTGCTTAGATAGATACGGGAGTGAATCATATACACAAACAGAAGAGTTCAAACAGAAAGCAAAAGAAACATGTTTGGATAGATACGGGAGTGAATTTTTCACCAAGAGTAAGAAATATAGAGATAGTTTTGATCATTTACCTACATTATTTGATATAGATGAAGCGATAGAGTTATATAATAAGCATAAGAATTGTGCAATGGTTTCGCAAATATTGGGTGTTTCGCAATCCAATGTTATTGTTCATTTAAACCGGGCAGGTGTAGATTTACGGTACATGAATTCTATTGCGGAGATTGAAATTATTGAGTTTCTTAAAGAACATATTTTTCATCCAGTATTGCATAATGATAGGACATGTTTGGGTGGCAAGGAACTTGATATATTTTTGCCAGAGTACAAATTAGCAATAGAATATAATGGTATATATTGGCATACAGAGGGGAAAGGCAAAGATAGAACATACCATTTGGCAAAAACTAGAGGATGTGAGGAGAGAGGAATTCAGCTTCTTCATATTTACGAAAATGAATGGAATGATCCAATCAAGCAAAATATCTGGAAGAGTATGATTTTATCTAAATTGGGGTTGACTCATAGAGTGTTTGCGAGAAAATGTGTGGTGCGTGAGGTTTCAATGGACGAAAGTAGGGATTTCATGGTGCAGAATCATTTGAGTGGATTCCGAGGCGGTGGTATTAAGTTGGGGTTGTACTATAATGATGAATTGATGCAAATGGTTATTGTTGGGAAGTCGAGATATGATAAAGCTATTGAATATGAATTGATTCGTAGTGCTACTAAAACAGGGATAACTGTAGTTGGTGGGTTAAGTAAATTATTAGCCAGATGTCCTGATAATATGGTTAGTTATGCGGATAGACGATATTCTGATGGCAAAGGATATGATGCCGTAGGAATGAAGAAAAGTCATGAATCGCCACCAAATTATAGATATTTGGTGGATAGTAAGTTAGAGTCAAGGAATAAATATCAGAAACATAAATTGAACAAGTTGGTTAGGGTGTTTGATTCAACTATGTCGGAATATGATAATATGTTGGTTAATGGGTATGATAGGGTGTGGGATTGTGGAAGTTTGGTTTACATTAAATAGTGGAGAATAACATGAGTTGTAAAATTTTTAATTTAGGTGACACAGTAGTATCAAAAAATACAAATTTATTTTTAGGTGAGAATAGTTGCAATAGAAATATTCAAACATTTCATGATCCGAAATACCCCTGGATAATGGATTATGCAGAAGAGATGCGAACGATTGGCAATTGGTCAAAATTTGAAATTGATTTATCAAATGAAAAGCGAGATTTTGATAGTTTAGACGAGGCTGGGCAGCATATCTATGAAGCTGGGTTGAAGTTTGCAATCACATTGGATAGTTGTGCAGGTAGAGCACCATTGCAACTATTTAATAATGGTGGTATATCAAATAATCCCGAATGGGAATTGTATATCACCAATCATCAGAATAACGAATTATTGCATTGTTGTGTGGAGGGCACTGAGGTTTTGACTGCGGAAGGATTTAAAGACTTTAGAGATGTAGATAATGATACCAAAGTTGCTAATTATGAAGAAGATGGTTCTATAACATTTACTCCGCCGCTTGATATTATTCAATCTGAATATTCTGGGGACATGTATACATTTGAACAAGGACACTATTTACAACAGGTTACCCCAAATCATAGAATTTTATATTTTGATAGGTATAATGATGATGCATTACGTGTGGAATTTGCAGAAGACACGTCAGTTACTAATCATAAATTGCCTGTATCTGGATATAAGGTTGGGTCAACTCATTATCTAACTCCAAATGAGAAGATGGCAATTGCCTACCAAGCAGATGGAACATTGGTAAATGGTGGAAATATTACGAAAGATGGAACTTGTATTAGATTTCATTTTAAGAAATCAAGAAAAAAGGAACAACTTCGGGAATTATTGCATGGGTTTAGACACACAGTGAATGAAAATAATACCAAAGAGGGGTATACCGATTTTTATGTTTGGATTGATTTTGATATTGATAAAACCTTTGAATGGGTTAACTTGGAACATGTGTCGCATAGATGGTGTAGTGAATTTTTAGATAACCTTGTGTTGTGGGATGGGTGTGTTAGAAAAGAAGGAACTAAAGTTTATAATAATACTAATGTTGATGCTGTTAATAAAGTTCATGCTATTATAGTATTGTGTGGTAAGCGATCAACCATATATAAATCAAAAACCACTGGGTTTAATGGTGAGGATCTAGGGGAACGAAGTAAAGATTATTACCAAGTATCAATTGTTGATCGGGATTATGTAACCGGCAGAACAGTTCAGAAAACTAAGGCACATTACGAAGGCAATATATATTGTGTAACTGTTCCAAGCTCATACATCATTACTAGACTCAACGGTAAGGTGGCTGTTACTGGTAATTCTGAATCATATACTGAAATGGTTCGTGCAATTTACAATGATGTTGATGTATTTATTGATAATATTATACATGATGAACAAGTTCAAAAACGTGCAACCTCGATTTTGGCAAGTTTTGATAGTGCTACCGCAGTATTTGATAAGATGGATGCAAATAAAACATGTACCGATAATGGATTAGATAAGCCATTTCCTGAGATCACGGAGACTGATGTTAAAAAGGCAATATATAAATCTGCCATTGTGTTGAATATGTTTGAGGGTATCAGATTCTTTAGTACATTTGTTACAAACTGGTCATTTAGTGAACAGCCAACCAAGTTGTTCCCTGGTTCATCAAATATCTTCAAATTGATTGCTCGTGATGAAATGATTCATCTTAATATATTCCAAAAAATTATCAAAATGCTTCGTGAAGATAAATCTGAGGGGTTTGTTGAGATTGCAAAGGAAATGGATGAAGAAGTATATGATCTATTCCGAACTGCATATAACGAGGAAATGGCTTGGATTGAATACTTATTTAGCAAAGGATGTCCACTTATTGGCATGAATGAGACTATCCTTAAAGATTATATGACTTATATCTTTGCGGTTCGGATGATTAATATTGGATTAGACCATACGAAACTTGGTATTGTATTTGGTAGCAATCCAGTGCCTTGGATAGATAACTATTTAGATTCTTCACATGTAAAATCTGCACCGCAAGAGATTGAATCTGTTAATTATGTTGCTGCTATAGATTCAAGCAAAGATGAGGATTTTGACTTAGATGACTTATGACACGTTGGTTCAGCCACCGAACAATGGTTGCAACAAGTTCCAATGATAAGTTTTAAAATTAAGAGGATGAACTTTCAACTTGGATGTGGTATTATAGATTCATTAATTAATCACTGGGAGATATGATGGACATAGATTTACATAATGGTGATTGCCTTGGTGTATTAAAGGCAATGGATGAGAATAGTGTGGATAGCATTGTCACAGACCCACCGTATGGGTTAAGTGCTGCTAAGAATAGTGGGAAAACATCAGCAAGCGGTTTTATGGGCAATACATGGGATTATGATGTTCCTAGACAAGAGATTTTTGAAGAATGTTTGCGGGTATTGAAGCCTGGTGGACACATATTGTCATTTAGTAGCACTCGCACATATCATAGAATGGCAGTTAGGATCGAGGATGCTGGATTTGAGATAAGAAACTTGATTTCTTGGAATTTTGGGTCTGGATTTCCAAAAAGCCAGAATATTAGCAAAGCGATTGATAAAAAATTAGGGCATGAACAAGAAGTGGTGTTTGAAGGTCGAGCCGTAAAACGAATGATACCTGGTGCAGATCAAGATAAGACTGGTTCATGGATTAAGGATAATGGAAGAGAATATGTTCCTACCGTAACTAAAGCATCTAGTGATGAAGCACAGCAATTCGTTGGTTGGGGAACCAACTTGAAACCAGCAATGGAACCAATTTGCATGGCAAGAAAACCATTGATAGGAACAGTGGTTGAGAATGTGTTAGAATATGGAACAGGTGGGATCAATATTGATGAGAGTAGAGTTGGCCCAGTAAATTTATCTGGGGAACGGAAAACTACTAACAGAAAACCACGCAATGATGAAAATGTATGGACTAATGATAACTCAGGGATGAAACCAACTATATATGCTGATGCTGATCCAAAAGGCAGATTCCCATCTAACGTAATTTTGTCGCATCACCCAGATTGCGAATGTATAGGTGTTAAAAAAATTAAAAATAAGAGTGGGTCGATTACTGACAATGAACCTAGCCACACCGGAGGTGAGAATGCCACCTGTTATGGGGAGTATGGTCGGATCGCAATGCAAAAATATGGTGATGAGGATGGAAATGAAACCGTAGAAGAATACAATTGCCATCCTGGATGCCCAGTGAGAATAATGGATGAACAGAGTGGGGTATTATCATCTGGCAAGGATATAAATCCAACTACTGCCGATGTGTCTAGTTTTTTTGGAAATAAAGAACAATATTATAATTCAAATGCGAATTATGGTGATAAAGGTGGTGCATCAAGGTTTTTCTATTGTGCTAAAACCTCTAAATCTGAAAGAAATCACGGATTGGATGCATTCGAAGAAGTAGTGAATTCTAAGTTTGACGGGGGTGATTTTGAGAGAAGTGAAGGTAATATTGCAAATCACCAAATGAGTAGAAATCCACATCCAACTGTTAAACCAATTAAATTGATGATATACTTACAAAGAATGGTGACACCGAAGAATGGTATAACATTAGATCCATTTATGGGGAGTGGTTCATCTGGATTAGCAGCAAAACTTGGGGGATTTAAATTCATTGGTATTGAATTAGATGAACAATATTTTCAGATTGCCAAGGCAAGAATAGCATCATCTGATGATTTTGACTTATCAGCTGATGGTGAGGTTAATATAGTAGAAAGAGAAAGGAATACATTCAATGAGTTATTTGAGTAAAAGGAAAAATTAATGAAAGTAGTTGAGATAGCACAAACAAATACATCAGGGATAAACCTTGATGAATTACATACTATGACGATTGATGATGTAAAAAACACATCTAACCTAATAGGAAACCCTGTGCTATCAAATCCAGATAGCATCGAGTATTCGTTATATAAAAGAATAACAGCTGGGTATATTGAATATTTTTTATGCAGTACAACAGATGTTATATGTATGGTAGGAGCATCACTGCAAAATACAAGAACAGCAAGTTATATCCAAATACATGGTGTTCAAATTAAACCTACGTATAAAAGCAAAGGATTAGGGTTGTTGACATATGATTCCATTAAGAATGTTGAAAAGATGAACTTAATGAGTGATTTTGAACAGACATTGGATGGCAAGAAGTTGTGGCATAGAATTGCTAGCGTGTACAATGTAGCTGTAATAAATATGACCACCGGAAATAAGATTTCTAATGACATTGATGATGCATATCAATTGTATTTTACTAATGAACCAAGTGCCAATAATACGGTGTTGGTCACGGAAGAGTACATATCGGAAGGAATATTAGTAAAAAAAATTAACGTAAACAGGAGAAAAAATGGTAATAGTATATAGTAAAACAACTTGTCCACATTGTGTGCAAGCAAAGAAGTTATTAGAAAGTCACAATATCAAATATACAGATATTAATATTGAAGAAGATATGATTGCAAAGGATTTTATAATACAGAAAGGACACAAATCTGTGCCGCAATTTTACGTAGGTGATAACATACTAGTAGAAGGTGGATTTACTGGATTGCGTGGAATGGCTAGAACAGCAATTGAAAGCAAAGTAGCGGAGTTAATATGATTAAATTTGAAGAGGGTGAGGTTTACTGTTTTAAATTAAATAGTGGTGAAGAAGTAATCGCAAAAGTAGAAACTATTGGTGATGCAACTTTAGTCAAAGATGATGGCAATACTAATAATTTCGGGGTTGCACTAGGACTGAGTAAACCATTAAGTGTCGGGATGGGTGCAGATGGACCACAATTAATACCAACTATGATGTCTGGCAATCCGCAAGAACTGTTTTGGGTTAATATAGATTCGTGTGCTATCGTAGGACAAATTGGCACTGATATGTATGAAGTATACAATGAAAGCACCTCGGCATTAGACCTACCCAAAGAGAAGCGAATTCTAAGGGGCTAAATAGCTGTATGGCAAGCGTTAGTAGATTAGGTGATACAGTATCAGTGCATGAATGTGGTGTAGTGCCATCAGCGGCTACGGCATCTCCTAACGTGTTTTCTAATGGTATTGCAGTTCATCGCCAAGGTGATGTGAATACCTCGCATCCGTTTTTGCCACCCCCAGTGGGATGCCCCACACATTCAACATCACTAAGTTCGGGATCACCCAATGTATATGTGAATGGTAATCAGTGTGCTAGAATCGGTGATCCATATGGTTGTGGTATTGTTTTAACTAGTGGTAGTCCTAATGTGTTTGCAAATGGAGAATAAGAATGAAATTTACTAAAAACATATGGTCATTATTGGTGTGCTTATTGCAGAATATAATCGGTGGCAAATGCAATCAAGATGAACACGAAGATTCATTTAATTATCGTTAAAAAGTAATTGCAATATTTCTGAAATGTATGTATAATCACTTCTGTACATTAATTAACGAGGGAAAACTATGCCAGTACAGTGGATTGACAAATTAAATGAATCTAACTCAAGGATTCACAAAGAAACAGTGATTAGCCAAGCACTCACTGCTTATAAAATAGGTGATGAGACAGCTGGGATTTTTTTAAGAGGTGCTGTATACGCAAATGACTCATTTATGATATTCAATACCACACAAGTTATTGAATTACCAGAAGGCATCACTGGCAAAAAGAATGATTGGGATCGGCTATTCTCATTATTGGGGGAACTCAATAAACGGTTACTGTGGGGCAATGCTGCGAAAGCTGCTATTAACCATGTATCTACTATGTTTGATAGTGATCAATGGAATAAATTCGCAAGGAATGTTATTCTTAAAGATCTACGGGTTGGTGCTTCAGTTAAAACCTTTAACAAAATTCTTAACGGTACTGAATTTGAAACTCCGTCATTTGAATGTCAATTAGCACAGGATTCCAAAAAGCATAAGAAGAAACTTATTGGTCATAAAATTCTACAACAGAAACTAGATGGTATTAGGGTTATTGCTATTATAAAACCATCGTATGTTGCATTGTATAGTCGCAATGGCAAATTACTTAAAAACTTTACATTAGTTGAAGAGCAACTTCTTAACGTGCGATATGCGTTGGCAGCAGCAGTAGGACTAACTACCAATGGGCTGTTACGGCAATCAGTTGTGCTAGATGGTGAAATAATGGGTGAAGATTTTCAAACTCTTATGAAGCAGGCACAACGTAAGACAGATGTGAATACTGATGTTTGTGTATACAACGTATTTGATATTCTTACATTGGATGAGTTTGAATCCGGTATTAGCCAAAAGCCACAACATGAACGGTTACAGCAACTTACGGCTGCAAATGCACTTATAACAGCCAATGACCGTGTGCATATGAAAAATATTCATATAATTGATGAAAAAGAGTCTGTAATGGTTGACTTATCAACTACCGAAGGGCACACTATCATGAATGAATTTGCCGATGAGTGTTTGGGAAATGGATTTGAAGGCATTATGATTAAGGATCGTGATGCGGTATACCAATGTAAACGAAGTGCATCTTGGCTTAAATTAAAACCAGTTATCACAGTTGATCTTGCTATAGTTGCAGTGGAAGAAGGCACTGGACGGAATAAAGGGCGAATGGGGGCAATCGTTTGTGAGGGAATAGATGATGACAGGGATATACGTGTCAACGTTGGGTCAGGATTTAAGGATAGTGATCGGGATAATTTGTGGGATGACAGGGATAACCTAATCGGACGAATTGTTGAAATACAGGCTGATGTTGTCACCCAGAACCGTGATGGTGGGTATTCATTGCGATTTCCGAGATTTGAAAGATTCCGTGGGGTTGTGCCAGGTGAGAAAATATGACAATTAGGCATAATTGTAAACGGTCAGGCTGCTATGTAGATGTGCATTCACCTGATTGGGGATTTCTTGATTCAGCATTCAGTGGAAGAATTAAGGTCACTGACATTGATGGTGCTGTGGAAGCGAACGGACACCTCCTCATTATTGAATGGAAAGGTATTGGTGTCCCGATACCCCTTGGACAAAAGATAATGTTTGAAAAAATCACGATGAAGAGTGATATCACGGTTTATGTCGTCAATGGTGATCCTACCAATAATAAACCAATCACAGTGCGAATCTTTTTTGATGGGATTGGTGGCAAGGTACAACAATGCAATCAAGCTAAATTGCAGAATTTGTGCACACGGTGGGAAACCTATGCACGAAATAACTAATACCCCTATATAAAATTTCTATTTGCGTAATTTGTGATTCCGGGGTATTATTGCAACTTAACTACTTACGGAGATTGAATATGTACATTTACTGCATAGAAAAAACAGAAGTAATTCACGGACCATCATTGGATCACAAGGTATGCCTTACCACCGATGGAGATTGGCTAGAAATTAATGCTGTTTCATCTGATCCAGTTGACTTTATTAATGGTTGGTCATGAAAACCCTGTATCTAATAAGAGGTTTACCCGGTGCTGGTAAAACTACATTTGCTAATAATATTTGTAAAAATGTATTTGCCGCTGATGATTATTTTTATAGGACAGGCGAATACATATTTGATATTCGGTATTTTGGGGTAGCACATGGTGAATGCCAGTCCAATGTGGCTAATTGCATGCACCAGACTAGCGAAGACATCGCAGTAGCGAACACATTTACGGAAGAGTGGGAATTTGATGTATACCAAACATTGGCAGAAAGGTATGGGTATACTGTGTTCTATGTTATTGTTGAGAATAGACATGGGAATAAGAATGTGCATGGTTGCCCTGATGAGAAGGTTGAGGAGATGCGAAGTAGATTTGATATTGTATTATAATGAATATTCCAATAGATTTTCATAATGTCATGCTAGTGTACAATCAACCATTTGAGGTGGATATGAAAACCCAAACGGATATCATTCGTGATAGTAAAAAAGTAGTGCGTCCAGTTAGAGGTGAAGATAGTATGGATTTTAGGCAAATAGGCATTAGTGTTTGGGCATAGGGTGCAATGAGAAGAAATGGAATAGGACTATAACGGAGCTTGATGATGAATAAATTAATTTATAACGGAGAAATAGAATGAAACCTCACCCGTATACACTAAAGTTTACGAAGCGACTGGAAAACTATGATTATTCCGTGCAATCAGAGTTAGGGTTCCCGACAATTAAAATAGCTAGGCAATGGGTCAAGTCAGTATCTAGCAAAGCAATAACAAAAACTGGGTATAAAATAACATCATTTAACATTGTGAAAACGAGAGTTGCATGAACATATCAACGCTAATCGTAGCCATTAAGCTAAAAGGCGAATACAAAATAAAAGAGACGGTGATATACACTTATGGTGGTGATAGTATAGTTCGGATGCATTTTGATGGTCGTTTTAATATTGCTGATATGATTGTTAAGAGAAAGCAGGCGCAATATAAAAAGCTAATACATGCTGTCACATCAGATACTTTTATCGCAGACCCAACACTTAGTCAGTTAGCTATGTTTTTTGGTGTATAAGGAGAAGAAAATGATAGTAGCGGGTAAACAACCAGGGTGGAACTTATATAACCAGTATCAACGAACAATGGAACTCGCTGAGAAGATGGGATTTAGAATTGGGCATTCGCAATTCGGAGAGCAGGGTGAAGATCAATTAGGACTATGGTACAATGAAGATCGTTATCCTGTATATAATCATGAAATGCAAGCAACATCAGGGGATTTATATCAAATATCATCATTTCTGCGTGGATTGCAATGGGCAAAGGATTATTATGAAATGATTCATTTGGTATCTGATCAGAAAATAGCAGGAATGATGGGCTGAGAAAATGGAGACCTAAGCGCATAATGAGTAAAGACCAACGGTTAATTGTAATTAAAACTATAGTAGAGGGGAGGAAATTAAGATGAAAA